>Ga0209943_1000238_pt1 | contig 38254 bp, 53 predicted proteins | sample SalPonR1_B_D2_MG_FD_185698 | JGI IMG/M metagenome (GOLD analysis project Ga0209943, IMG submission 185698) | Salt pond soil microbial communities from South San Francisco under conditions of wetland restoration - Salt Pond MetaG R1_B_D2_MG... ... | reverse complement strand
TTTAATTTTTGGAGTTTTTCAATCTGTTCATTTAAATTAGCTTTGTCAATGTTGCACGCATTGATATTGTTAACAATATCACTAGTTAACATTTCATTTTCTTCTTTAACTTTTTTTAATTCTTTTTGGATTAAATTAGAATTTGGAATTTCTCTACCTCTCAAATCTCGAATTTTTCGAATTAAAACTCTGAATCGTTCTCTAATTCCTTCACCTGCTATTTTTGTCTCTAGGTGAATATAATCAGCTGTCCTGCTACCAAAAACGTCGCTGTGATGTTTTGTGAAATCTTCTATAATTTTTTTATTAACTTCTAAATAATTTTTCATATTATTGTTTATATTTTTAAGGAACGGCAGAGGATCAATTACTCCACCATAACCGTTATTCCTTTGAGTTCTTACACCGTTTTTATCTACTGGGATTAACTCTAAATGTAAATGTTTACCTGATGAATTCCCAGTGTTACCCATTTTTCCAATTCTTTGACCTTCTTTTACTTCAGAACCAACTTTTAAAGCATTGTCGAAATTGGCAAGGTGTGCATAAGCCCAAGCTCTTGAGTTCTCCTTATTCCAAACCGTTGCTAAGTTGCCGTAACTGTTTTTTTTATACTCTTGTTTAATTAAAACCCCTTTTTCTACCGAATAAATTGAATCATCTGGATTATTTTTATTTACCAAATCTAAACCGTTATGTCCTTTTAATCCCCATTTTTTATAATCAATAGGATTATTCTGTCCAAAAAATTGAGTTATATCTCCACCCTCGTTCCAGGAATTTTTCAGTACTGCATTTTTTATTGGTAATTTCATAATCTAATATTATCTTAATTTGTCAAATAATATCCAAGCTATAGCCAAACTTAAAAACAATGTCAAGATACTGCTTTGTGTTAATGAATAAAAAAACACGACAACTATTGTATATAATATTATATTATTCATAATTATTTTATTTTAGTTTTTTCCCCTTTTAATTTTAAGTAAATAATTAAATCTAAATATTCTTCATAAGTTTTTGGGACGTCACTAGACCAGTCTTGATCAATTATGTCAAGCTTATTTATTTTTTCGATTATTCCTGGCGTTATTTTTGCATAAAAAATATTAAAATAAATTAAGTTTAAAATTGAGTTTCCTGCTTGAAGTATCTCTTTTATAATAGCTATGGATTGTTTTAGTATTTTATTCATAATTATTTTAAATTTAAACTCTCCAAAAATTCTTCATAGGCATAGTCTAGACCTGAATTTCTGAAATTATTAATTATTTGAAAAAGCATTTCCATAAATAGAAAAGGGGATACCAACACAATAGCTAAGTAGAAAGCCATTTTTGCCATTATTTTTAAGATTTTGTTTGACATTATTTAGACTTTTTAGATTTTAAAAATTCCGAGAAAACTACTCTCTCTGGATCAATGAGTGCGATGATTAAAGCTAGTGGGTAAATCGCCAAAGGGAAGGCGATTAAAACTGCGGTGAATTTGATTAGTCGTTTTGGCATAATTTATTTATATTTAATTAAATAAGTCAAAAAAGACTTATATTGATTTAAAGTTCTATTTTTGGATTTAGGCATTGGACAGTTAGTCGCTTTTTTATAGCTTTCTCTTGCTAGTTTTTGTGCTTTTGCTATTTTATGCCCTGAATTTAATTCAATCTGTTGACCATTTTCGTCAATTTTAAAATCTGGAATTTTGGGTAAGAATTTATCTCTTACATGCTGATTAATTTGGTTGCCAATATCGTTTTTGGAAATTTGCTTTTTCCACTTGTATTCTTTCAAAGTATTTACTTCAAGATCTCTAGTTGCTAATTTAGCATTATCAGCTTTAAGTTTGATATTTTCTTTTTCAGTTTGTAAAGCTAATTCTAAAATTTCTATTTTTGTTAAAGGTTTTACGCCTTGCAATTGTCTAAGTTTTTTTTCTGCTTGAATAAAATAGTTTCTGGCTTGCTTACCCCTTTTATTTCTTTCAATCATTGCCAAATGTTTAGCAGTCTCAACAGTCAAAAAATACTCTTTTTTGTTATTCTTATGCGGTTTGACAATTTTGTCAAAGTCAATTCCTTCTTCAAAACCGATAAGCCTGTCTTTAATATAGTGTGCAAACTCTCTTTTATTATTTAAAAATTTTTGTAAATTTCTTGCATTTACTTTACCGTCTTTGACTTCAATTAAGCTAAAGTCAAAAGTTTTGTTTTCTACATCCGAAAATAAACCTTTTTCAAGGTCGCTAGGTTTTTTATACAAAGTATTCATATAATTTTTTACATTTTTTTAATGCCTGAAAAATTTTCAGGTTTGAGGGGGCTAAATGTTTAGGCAACCCCCTCGAATCTAAAAACTTTCTAAACGAATAATACCCTCAACTTTAGTTTTTGTCAAGGGTATTTTTAGTGACATTTTTAGTTGAAAAACTCTTTTTATTCTTCTTCAAGGCAGGTATATTTATCTTTAAATATGGTATAGATGCAATCACTTTTTCACATCTTCTTATCCATGCGTCTGGTGCAACATCTCGACTAATACTATACACTGCGTCTTCAAGTTTTTTATCTAAATATTGGTTTATAATTTCATAATCTTTTTTTTCTTTAATTGTTTTAAGTTTTTTTTCTACTTCTTTTTCTACTCTTAATTCAAATTCATCAGTCTCTTTTTTATCATCTTCTTGTTTTAATATTCTACTTTCAATTGAAGAGCTTCTTAAAATTGCATTTAAAAACGATTCTTCTAATTTTGTTTGAACTTCTGGAATACCTACAATATATTCGTCTGAATTTCCTTTAATTAAAGCTTGATCATGAAAATTTCCATTTAAATAAATTTTTTCTCCTTTTTCATTATAAGCGTATATAATTTTTGAAGCATTGTAATTTTTATTAATAGCTTTATATATTTGTTCTAAATAACTACTAACATGATTTCTAGCTTCTTCTCGTACCTCTTTTTCTATTTTTTTTAAAATTTCTGACATATTATTTTATTTTATTAATATATTGATTTGTGAATTAAATTTATTTAATTATTTTTTGCCACCACTGTTTTTGGTAAAATCATAATGTTATACATTCATTTATATGAGAACGCTCTAAAGTTATTTGACTGCCGTTTGAGAGTGTGTGAATATATTCATTCATCGGTATTCTATGAACGTATACTCTACCACCAACAATAACAGTGCTACTTGTGTATCTAGTAGCAGACTCGACATGAACTACATTATAGCAAGGTTTCGCACAGACAAAATTATATGCTGTATCGCCCAATAAAAAATAACTTAAGTGTCCTCGCGATTTACAGTATGCGTGTAAATCAACGCCTCCCAAGATTTTTTGGTCGCTATTGCGGCATTCCCAACTCCAGGGATCAGAGTAATTCGCTGTATACGCATGTAAATTCTCGTCATGCTGATCATACTGGTTATTACACGCTTTGTTTAAATCCATTTCCTGCTTGTCTGTGAGATCATCATAAGCATGAACGTTAATGGATGTAAAAATTAAAAGTAAAAGTGCGGTTGTAATAAGTTTTTTGAACATAAAAATTAATGTTTTATTGTGTGTTTTGTTATTAGACATATTATTTAATTTTAGCAATATATTGATTAGTTAAATCTTTAATTTTTGTGCCGATTGTCCAGCAACCGTTTGAGTTGCAACCAGCCCTGTAATTTTTATCTCCGTTTACTAAAGCTCTTGCATTATACCAATCTTTTTTATAATCTGCTAGCTTTCCTTTATTTGTAAAGCTTCCATGCTTAACACCGCTGCAAGCTATAAACGCTGAAAGTTGTAAATCTTTTGTCAAAATATCTGGATTAGAAACTAAGTCTCTATTTGTCCATTTCGACCATTGCTGGTAGTTAGTTATATGTGTTAACTGAATATAACCTCTTCCATACCAATTTTTGCCTCCTTTGTATCCTAATCTCAGAGCTTGAGCTTCGCCATTTATTTCTTCCAGAAACTTGAATTGAGCGGTTTCATGATTAGCATTTGCTAAAACAAAAGCGGTCTCTTCAATACTCATATCAAGTGATTGACATTCTTTAAAAATAATTCTTTCGTGATTGTTTAAATTTCTAAGGTAGTCAATTTTAGGCTTTACACTTACCGTCTCAATTTCTGGCTGATTGTTTTTATTTTCCACAACCGTCTCTGCTATAATCTCAGATTGGTCATCAAAGATTACCCCATCAATTTTTTCAATTTCTGGAGTTGTAACCAATTCATCTGAGTATTCAATTTTTGGAGGCTCTACTGGTTCTTGATTTTGCATTTGATTATATTTGCTCAATCCAAAAATATAAATAAAGCTGAATAGTATTATACAAATTATAAAACTGTAGCTCGCCCTTGATTGAATTTTTTTAATATTTTCTTTTTGTTTTAATTTTTTAGACATATTATTTAGTTGTTTTTATCATTTAAAAGTTTTAAACATTTTTTAATATCTGATAAAGTGTAATCTCTACCATCAATATTTATAGTTTTTTCTTCCTCTTCAACTCTGATCCCTGTAATTTCAAAAAACACATTTGAATCAAAATTAAGAACATCTAAAGCTTCTAATTGCTCTTTCCTGCTTACTGAATCATAAGACCTTCTCCAAGCTTCTTTGTAGCCATAAACTTTTAAATACCCACCTGTTGTTTTATAGCTTGGATTTTCTTGTTTTTCTTTTTCTGTCATTTCATCTTCTTCTATCCATTCGGTTAAATCAAAATAAAACCAATTAGGTATTTTTGTATGTCCCCATTCTTCAGGGGTGCAAGGTTTGTTAAATGCCCCAAAGCCTGAGTAATCAATTGTTGAAAAGTGACCTGAAGAATAGTTAGATATTGACCAGTCGCCTGTGGAGCGACGTCCTGTTGAGCGATGACCTGTTGAACAGTATCCTGTCGAACAGTCTCCTGTAGAGTAATTTCCTGTAGATCGATAGCCTGTTGAGCTGTGACCTGTAGAGCGGTATCCTGTAGAATGGGAGCCTGTCGAATAGTTGCCTGTAGAGTAATTTCCCGTAGAGCGGTATCCTGTTGAAGTTGTTATAAACATAAATTATATAGTGTTATTTTATTTTTCAATTGTTTTACTTGCTTTTTGACCAGCTTCTAATTTTTTTTGACATTCTGAATCAGATAAACACTGATTAGTAATGTCTTTTAATTCTTTATCTAAAGATTCTTTTTGACTCTCTAAAGTTTTGATATTAGCTTGAGCTTGCTCTATAGCTTGCTCTTGCTCTTTTTTCTTTGATTCATTCAAGTCAATCTTTTCTGATTGAATTTGGATCTCTAGAAAAAAATCTTTTGGCTGGTCTGCTCCAGCATTATTTGGTTGGTTAGAATTGCTAAAAGCTAATAAGCTGATAACAATAATTGTAATAATTCCGAAGCTAATTAGTATGTTATTTTTAGTCATATATTTATTTTTATTTTTTTGTGCAATAAATTCCTCCCGATCTGTTGCCATCATAAATGTAGCAAAGATTATCTCTATCTTCAAATGCAAAAACATTAATTACATCGTTAGAGTATTTGCCTTTAGCGTCTATAATATGCCAAAGTGAAGGGGACGCTTGTGTTTGAATTGTAAACATAAATCCTGCTGTAATTCCTGCTGTAATGATAATTGTTAAAATGTTTTTCATACTTATTTATTTAAATTTAGTAATAATTCAATTTCTTTTTGAATTTCTGAAATTCTTTTGTTTCTCGAGTTTGAAATTGGTTCAGTACCTCTAATAAATTTAATTTCGTCAAGAAGTGCTTGGACTTCTTTTTTGACTTGCTTTGTAGTCATTATTTAATTCTTGAAGTTACACCGCTTGTAATTGACGGCTGATTATAATTAGTTTTTTCTGATTGATAAGTTGCTAATGCTAAAATAGAGTATGCAAATACTGCTAAGATTAAAATAAGCATTGAAACCTTGTTTGTTGTCATAAATTTTTTATTTTTTTGTAATTTCTGGAATATCCGAACTTTTGATTGATTCTAACTTTGTTATAAATTGTTTTTTAGTCATTTTTTTTAATTAATTTAATTATATCTACTATCAAATCCTCAAATCCGTAAATCATGTAGTAATTAAAACTACTTTGGATTTCTTCTGCTAATTCTAGGTAATCTAGTAAATTAGCTTCTTTTAATTTAGTGTATAACATAAATTTTTGTTTAAGAATTTAAAAGTTTAAAAAGTCTAACTCGTACTCTGCTTCGCCTCTGATTTCTAAAATCTCAGAGGGTGTTAATGTGTTGTCATTCATAATTTTTGTTTTTTGTTTTATTTAGATTAATTCTACAAATTCTCTGCTAGTAAAAAATTGAATTGCTTCTTTGTTTGAAGTTTCAATTTCTAATAAATAATTTCCGTCTGTTATTTCTTCATCGTAATTAAGAATTTTGCAATCGGAGGATGGGTCAAATTCTTCAAACCCTGGTTTGAATAAATTTTCCCACTCGTTTAAAGAAATGATAAAAGTCCTGCTGTTATTGTTTTGTGTTGTCATAAGTATTTAATTTTTTACAAATCTAATTTGATTTGTTAATATAATTATAATACAAGTTTAAAAACTTGTCAATAGTTATTTTGTGCTTGAAATAAAAACCGCATTAAATAGCGGTTAATCTTGTGTTTTGGTTTGTGTTTTAAGAATATACCTTATGTAATTAGTTAAATTTAAACCTTTTTTTTCGGCTTCTCTTTCGTATCTTATAGAATCAGAAGTTGGTAAATACAAGGTAACAGCCTTTTTATTTTTTTTATCTTTAACTTTTTTTGTTATTTTTGGCATTACATAGCCAAATTTTTCTTCAAGTTTTTTGCAAATTTTAGCATCTTGAGATTGAAGCGAATAAACTTTTTCCCTTATTTCCTTAATTTTTTTTAAATTTTCTTTTAAGTTTTTCATAATTAATTAATTTTATTTTCTAAAATTTTGTTTAATTCTGTTAAAACCGTTTCAGGCTCAGAGTCAATCATTCGTGTGTAGTCTTGTCTGTAGTTTAGCCATTTTTGACAGAGGGCTTTTGAAAGTTTTTCTGGTACAGTCCAGTAGTAAGCAAAAAGTTCTCCCTGGTTTCTCGCTAATATAATATCGATATTCTCGTTTTTATCTATTAGTTCTTCAACTTTTTTAACATTTGCTTTTAAGTTTTTTTCAATTACGCTATACTCAGGATTCTCACCCAAAACCTCCTGCAAATGTTTCAAGATTTGTCTGATTTGTGGGGATTGAATCGCTGGAGTATAAGCCGACAAGTCAACGTCACACGATATCAACTCATAGTCTTTGCTCCATTCTTGACCTTTTTTGTCAAAGTAATAATCACTCTCAATCTCTAGCTTTTCAAGATTATATTTTTCACAGACTTTTTTTAGGTTATCGTGTATTTTTTTAGTTATTGTATATTGATTAGACATTTTGTAAATAAATTGAATTAATAATTTCTAAAGCCTTTTCAAACCCTTGCCCTTCATCAAAACAGACTCTTGTAAATTCTTGAAGTAGGAGTTGTCGAAGGGTTTTGGGGGTGTGTTTTATTCTTTCACTTAGCACGCAAACCTGAGTTTGGTTCTGGGGGCTATCCATCCAATGTCCGTTTGGTAGACCTGAGCAAGAGTAAATTGTTCTATCCCTGCTTTGCTTTTGTATGCTTCTCCTGTAATTGTACTCCTCTATAATTATTTTATAACTTTTAGTTTCCACATCCAAAAACGGCATAACCGCTTGACCGTCTGGGGTGATGGAAAGAAGGGTTTGGGTTACTTCTTTTCTCCAAAGCTTGCTTGATTCTTCAAAATCATTTTTTACTTGTTCAATATATTCTTCAAAGTATAAGTAGTCTTTATTTGAATAATATTTACAAAATAAAGTTGAAACTTTATTAAACCTCCCCCTAGCCTCTTCACTATTAGCTAATTCAGCTAAACAGTCTTGAATAAATTTGTTATTTGTCATATTAATTTTTAGGTTTTATTGTAAATTCGTTTTTTAAAGTTGATTAAATTAGTTGACAAAGTATGATTGTATTCTTGTCAAGTCGTTTGAAAAAGGTGATCTAACTAGCATGTCCCCATTACCTAAAAGTTTTTCACCCCCTTCTTCATCTAAGATTACTTTAGAATTTATTTGAGTTGCTACTCTTAAACAAATTCTAGTTGGGCAATTAGCTTTAATGCTTGAGCTAACATTTTTGACCGTTGGATTTTGAGTAGCTAAGATTAAATGCACTTTTTCACTTCTTCCGATTCTGGTGATATATTCAATTATTTCTTTACAAGCTTCACCAATTTTTGGTTGTGATTTTTGAATTTTAATCTGTTCTAAATATTCAGGATTTTTTACTTGTTTTGTTGTTATCCCTTTCGTTGTTTGATTATAGACCGTCAAAAACTTTGGGTATCGTTTTTCATCAATTTCATAATCTAATTTTTGATTCTCACTTAATAATGTTTCCATTTCGTCAAGAATTAAAACAAGGGGTGATATTTTAGTTTTATCTTGAATTTTAAGCCTCTCTTTTATCAGTTCTTTTGTTTCTTTTAGCTCTTTATAAATTTTTATCGGCTCTTTAATAGAATCTTCAAATTCAAATTTTGGATCTAATATTTTAAAATCTATTTTATTGTTTTCTAATTGTTTGAAAATTGATTTTATCAATACTGACTTACCGCTTCCTGTTGCGCCGCCGATTAAAATATGAGGAGCTTTTGCAATATCAAGAGTATATTTTTCATTATTTATCGTTTTTCCAAGTTCAATTTTTAAACTTTGGAAATTTTGTTTTAATTTTGGAAATTTTAATATATCTCTAGATTTTTTTGGGGTTTGAATACCAATCAAATTGGTATTTTTGATTGGGGTTTCTATAATTACAGAATCAGACTGGATTAGGGATTGAATATCAGCATTGTATCTTTTAGCTTTGTCAATTTTAACTCCAGCTGAAAGAGGTTTAAATCTATATTGTTTGACACTCGCACTTTCAATTGTTTCTTCAAAAGCTAACTCTATTCCAAATTCTCTGTATTTTGAAACGATCTTATCTTCTACAGATAAGTTTTGACCGTTTTCGGTTGCTATATAACTAACATCATCTTTTTTTTGTATTGCAAGATCTAAAGTTTCAGCATCAGCTAATTTTTGTAAATATTCTATTGCAATTTTTGCCCTAGACTCAAAAAAAGTTTTATCTTCTTCTGTCAAAATAACTTCATAAGTTTTAACTCGCTGTTTTTCAGGGATTACATCAAATTTATGTCTTCTTATCATTGCTTCTTCCCATTCTTGATATTCTTTAGAAGTTAAAAACGTTTCTTTATTATAGCTTCCGTTTTTTTGTAGATCTCTTAAAATCAAATCTTCTGGTGTATTTACACCGCATATATGAATATAACCTTTTTCAGCCCCTAAAATCCACAGATAAATTTTGACTTGTGTTATATACCCTCTTTTTTTGTTTTCTTTTTCTGTGTATCGAAACCAAGTCTCGTTTAAAAAAGGAGTTTTAATTTCATGAACTTCTAGGTCTCCAGTTGGGGTTGTGTAAAGTCCGTCAACGTGACCAGTTACGTATTTATTTTGTATCAAACCTTCATTTGAATCGGGAACTGGTGCAAAAAACTTTTGATATTTTTTTCTTACTAATGCGATTGCATCTTTTTCACACCTTTTTCCTTTTTCAATTTGAGGCGTATAAATTTCTGGTTTTTTGCCAAAAATTGTTTCTTCGTAAATTTCATTCAGATAATTTTCTGCTTTATCTGTTAAAATTTTGTTTGCTTTAGTTGAAGTTCCGCATAGAGTATCAAATTTTGAAGCTCTAAATTTTATTTTTGAAATGTCCATATTTTTTATTTTTTAAATTTTTCTAATTCTTGGGTATAGATTTTTTTAATTTCTTCATCTTTTAGTTGTTCAACTTGTTTTTCTACACTCTTTAAAATTTCTTCGCTTTCAGCCTCATTTTTAATAAATTCAATTAATGCTGTTTTTGTTTGATTTTCTTTTGTCTCAATAACTGTGTTATTTTTTTCTTCGTTAGCTTCAATCACTTCGTTATCATAATCAGTATAAGGTACACTTGCACCAACATCATTGTATCTCAAGAATCTACTATGAGCATGATAAACAAGCTTTTCTTCAGGTGCAAACCCTTTTGCTTTACTTTGGCTTGGCAAGTCTTGAATAGAATATTCTAAAGTATCAACCACTTCATCATTTTTTGAATATTGAACTTTAATTTTAGTTTTAGACCTTTCTAAAAATTTAATATCAATTCCTGCCCTACTTATCACTTTGGATAGGGCTGAGCCGTACATTACAAGACTACCTTTCACCATATAAAAAGAATTCATTGATTCGATTGGTTGTAGTCCTGCTTCATTTCCAGCGATTAAAACAGTAAGTGCTTGGTATTCGTTTGAAATTGTTTGATTAAATGTTTTAGATTTAAAAAAAGCTGTGGCTAGTCTAAAAGCACTGTCTAATTTTTCTCCATTTGTCAAAAAGTTTTGATTTTGATTTGTTAATTGTTTCATAAATAATTTTTTAATTTTTTAAAAAGGTTTTATTCAACCTCTTCTAATTTTTCTAATAATAATTCTACTTTTTCAAGTTGAAGGTGTAATTCTTCAAATTCATCAGTATAAACAACGTCTTCAACGTAGTTGCCGTTAACTGAATAAGAATCGTCTGATTTAATAGCACCTCCTTCTTCAAGTAGTGTGTCAATAATTGACTGTATAGCCCATTTTGAATTTTCAATTCTAATCCAAACTACTTCTTGAATTTTTGAAGGTAGTTTTGAATATTCTTCAAATGTAGCTTTTAAATTATCTGCTAAAGCTAAAACTTTGTCTGTGTCTTGCTTATAAGCTGGAGATTTTAATAAAGTTAAAATAAGTTTAACTTCAAAATCTGCAACTTGTTGATTGTGTCCAAAATCTTGTTGTGTTTGCATTTTCATAAATATTTAATTTTTTACAAATCAAAAAGAAAATGTGGAAGTTCTTATTATAATTTTCAAGCAACTTAGCTCATCACTTCTTTTTGATTAGTATTTAAATTATACTAAATGTTTAAAGTTTTGTCAAGAGTTATTAAGCCTTGAATTTAGTAAATACCTATTTAATCAATAAAAGTCTGTGTTTTAGTTTGTGTTTTATAAATTATTTAATTTTTAATAATTCAAAAATTTTCTCCCAACCTTCTTTTTCTGAGCAATTCCAAAGTAGTTTTGAGTATTTTTTTGGATTGTCAAAGAAAGAGCCTAGTTTTTCGCAATTATAAATAAAACCCTCATCATCATCATTCCATAATTCGCTTGGTTTTCTTCCTGCCATTTTATACACACCGTTCTCTTCAACCATGTAAATTATTTTTAGCTGCCCTCTATCTACTGCAATGTGTCCCTCAGTCCATTCTACACCGATAACCTCAACTGTTAGAAGTGGGCGACAGTCTTTTTTAGATATTCCAACACCGTCTTCTAATGCTCTAAAATCAGCATACAAAGTATTTTTATCTGTATATTCATAATCCACACCCTCGACAAGAACTTTAGGCTTGCCATCTGGTGTGTTGCGAAATTGTAGGTATGAGCTTATTTTAAACATATTTTTAATTTTTTAGCTTCTTCAGGATCATAAAATTCAACTTTGAGATCATGTAAGTGTTTTGAAAAGTTTACTTTATCTCTAGCATATTTTATAATTTTATTTTGCAAATCTTCTTTAGATTGAATTTTTTTAAAATTTATTAATCTATCTAAGATTTTTTTGTTTGTTTCTTTTTCTGTTATTTTTAAGAATATTAGCATATCAATCAATCGTTTTTGCTTCAAACTTTGGCAAGTTATTATTTCTAGTATCTCTTTTAATGCTGTTTAAATAAGTTTCATACGCTTCTCTACTGTAAAATGTCCTATCGTCTATCTCGTAAGTATCTTCTTTTGCTTTTTCTTTTTCTGTTTTATCACCATACCATTCTTTAGTTTTTTGACTTTTAAGTTTTCTAGTATTCTCTTCAGCTAAAACAGTCATCATCAATTCAAACTTAGTATAAGGTCTATCTAAAGTAAAGCTTAATATTTTTAATTTAATTTCTTGGTCTGTTAAATCTGGAAATCTAGTCAATTTCTGTTCTGGATAAAAAGGGACATTTAAGAAACTATCTAAAATTTCTTGATTATTATTTTCATTTTTTTGAAGTGGGGGTCTCTCTGTGGTAGTCTCTGAAGTAGTCTCTGTTATATTAATAAACGGCTCATTTTGAGCTTCTTGATTGGTGCAATTTGACTCGCTTGATTGGTTCAATTTGAACTCATCGTTTAGTTCACTGTTTGCCTTGTTTTTTGGTTCAAAAAGTAAAGCATATTCATTATAGTTTATAGTATACCAATTTGTTTTATCCCATTTATTTTTTGGGTTCTTAATTGTTTTGATTAAATTGATTTTTTTTAAATTTTGAAAAATTCTTTTAATCGTGCTTTCTGACCAAAAATTAAAATTATTTTGTTTCCACTCCCTTATTGTATTATAACACCAGACTTGATTTTCATAAAAGTTTCTTTTTGTTTTTTCATTGGTTTTTAGCCAATAGTGTAGTTGTCTAACTATTATAGATTCATTCAAACCTATTTTTTGTGCAACCTCTGGATCAATAACTAAAGGTTGAGATTCGTTTGTATATCTTTTAAATTGTGATGGTAGCATAATTATTTTTTAATTTCTTCAAATTTAGCTTTACCACCTAATCTCTTAAAATACTCTTTTCCAACAAATTTTGCCTCTTCGAGAGTAAAATAAACAGCTCCTTCAACAACTAAAAGAGTTTTTGATTCTTTAATTATAAGTTCTGGTTTTATAATGCCTTTGTAATAAGCATATAAATAAGTTTCTCTTTCTGGCATATATAAAAAATAGCCCTGATCCGATTTTTTTATAATTATTTCTAAATTCATAATTTTTATATACAAAAAACCGACCCCAGACAGGTCGGCTCTTAATTAAGCTTTCGGCTTAACAAGTTAACTAGCTACTTAAAAATACAATACTTTTTTAATCTTGTCAAGCTATAGTCTGGAATTACTCAATTAATGCTAGTTAACTGGGTAACACTTACATTATTAACAAACATTTTATTTTTGTCAAATTACTTTTTTAGATCAATAACCTTCCAAATTCCACCGTTCCTTTTTTTTAAATCTGGCTTAGTATATCTAACAACAACCTGAAGCTTAAAACAGTCGTTTAGAGGGTTTTTTACTGCCCACTTTGTTATATCAGTCAGAAGTTTAGATTTACCGCCGTCTTTTATGCTTATGTTAGTTTTAACTTGGAATAGAATACAGTCTTTTTTAGATATTGCGAAACCGTCAAACAACCCAAAAAAATCTACTGATTTGCTGAACCTACTTGACCCTTTGACTAATTCTACAATGTAACCTTGTTTTTCTAGTTCTAGCTTGTATTCTAATTCGTGCTTGCGACCTTTGCTTCTGGTAGACATTTGAGTATTTAAGTTTTCTAATCAGTTTTAGTCAACCCTTGACAAAAATAAATTTATAAGTTATAAATAAAAAGCTGAAAGGCAAAATAGGATCATAAACTATTTAATTTTTTACAACCCTGTAAAAAAAATATTCCCCTAAATAGGGGGTTATTTTTATGCAATTTTATTAAAAAAAACCGCTCTATGTTAGCAAAGCGGTTTTGAAGGTATGGTTACCATTTTTAATTTAACATTGTTTTTTAGCTTTGTCAAATCTTGACATTAATTTTTATAATTGTTTTAATTTTGCCATGTTGCAAACAATACAAAGTCCACATTTTCAACGAGATAGGTTTGGAAATATATCAGTCACGAAAGGTGACGATGTGTCAATTTCTATTGAATTTACTTTTAATAGTAACCCTTTAAATTTAGCTGGGTCTGAAGTGTTTTTTACTGTCAAGCAACGTACTGACAACGATTTAACAGACAACTCCGCAATTATAAAAAAGAAAATAGCAAGCTTCACTGGAGCTGACAATAATATTGCTACCATTGAAATTGATCATGATGATACAAAAGATTTAGCTCTCAGAAAATATCAATACGATATACAATACAAAGATGTAAATGATAAAATTAAAACTGTTATAGTAGCAGATTTTACAATCACAAAAGAAATTACAAATAGAATAAATTAGTATATGTATAATCATGAAAGTGTAAAAGTTCAGCTAACTGAAAAAGAAAAAGTAAGAGTTGAAATTAAAAAAGACAATCCTATTAAAATAAACATTGAAGGAGGGGTTGGAAGCGATAAACATTATTCAAAAGAATTTACTTCCGCAACTGGTGGAATTATAGTAAACCATGATCTAAACAAAATTTCTGCAATTACAGTAGTTGATTCAAGTAAAAGTGAAGTAACTGCTGAGGTGATACACATAAATAACAACACGATAGAACTTTTTTGGGAAGGAACTTTTTCAGGAACAGTTGCATTAAATTAAACAATATAAAATTAAACAATATAATATGTCAAGAAAAATAATTACAAACTTAGATTTAAATCAGAACGAGATTCAAAATGTAGCAATTCAACCGCTTGCAACTAATCCTTCTAGTCCAGTTGTCGGTCAAACATACTTTAATACGGTAGCTAACGAGATTAGAACTTGGGACGGCACTCAATGGGTTGCAGGATCAGGAGGTGGCTCTGGAGATGTAAATTCAATAGAAACTACGACTGTAGACAACCAAGCGGTCCTTTTTTCTGGGACAGGTGGAAAAACAATTAAAAAATCTACTAAAAATGGATTAATTAAAGAAGTCTCTGGAGTGCCAGAAGAAGCGACAGCTGGGACTGATTATGTGACTGAAGATTCGGCTAATACATTTACTAATAAGACTTTTGATGTTTCCGCAACTGGAAACACTTTGTCAAATGTAGCTTTAAGCAATTTTGATTCTGGAGCTATAACAACAGACTTAGATGTCTCAGCAACTTCAAGTCAATTTGCAAGAGCTGATGCAGTTAAGACTTATGTAGATGCTTTGGGCTCTGCATTAGATGGCTCTTTACAATTTAAGGGGGATTGGGATGCCTCAGCTAGTTCTTTTCCATCTGGAGCTGATACTGGCTTTTACTATGTTGTTTCAGTAGCTGGAACTGTAGACGGTATTAGCTTTTTAGAAGGCGATCAATTAATAGCTAAAGAAGACAACGCCTCAACTTCAAGCTTTGCAGACTGGGTAAAAGTAAAATCAGTAACTCCAACTGCGACTGAAAGTGTCGCGGGTAAAATTCAAATAGCTGATAGTTCAGAAGCTACAGCGGGGACTGATGACACAAAAGCAATGACACCTAAAAAGGTTAAAGATAATTATCAAACTAATGCTTATGTTGACACTTTTGTTATCGCTGATTGGGTAGGGGCTTCAGCACCATTTACTTTGACTTATACTAATGGAACTCACGGCAAAGGGGCGAATTCCGATTTAAGTGTAATAGTCAAAGAATTGAGCGGAAGTGACTATAAAAATGTAATAGCAGATGTTACAGTAGCCACCGACGGAACAGTAACAATTAGCTCTAATAACAAAATTGACGGGTCAGTTAGAATAAATTAATTTTATGAAAAGTTTAGTAGATAGAGATTTAAATAACAATAAAATAGTAAATTTAGGCGACCCGACCAATGCAAAAGACGGGGTAAATTTAGCAACTCTTGAAAATGATATCCTAGCAAGTCAAGTTTTTGATAGTCAAATTTTATCTCCAAGCTCTGGAGCAGGCGATAGCTTTGCTAATGCAATTCAATTAACTAACAAAGTCACAGGAAATGTTACTTTTTGCGATACTTCGAGTGGCGATATTTATCTTAAATTGCCGACTGCCAGTTCTAATTTTTCTAGCAAATTTCCAATAAAGATTCAAAAAATATCTAATGATTATAATAGAATTAAAATTTATGTAAACAATTCAAGCACAGAAGAAATTTCAGACCCAATTACTGGGAACGCTAAAGTGTACATGGCACTCTCACAGCCTAAAGATTACTTAGGATTTAAAGCCAGCTCTGTAAACTCCTGGGCAGTTGTTGGATACGATACAAGTCCTCGTAAGATAGCAAATTTCGATCCTTTTTCTGGCACTCATTCAGTGAGTCAATCGGTTGAAGACCCTTTCGACTTAGGTATTAGACAACCTTATAATTTTGACATTCAAAACTCACTAGCAACAGTTACTACTCCCCTCGGATCGACTAAAGTATTTAGACCTAAAGTTTCAGGCTTTTATTCCATAACTCTTAATTTAAATATTTTCGCAGGGGGATCAAATTTAATTGAAGAACCTAGGGTAAGAATCTACAACCAGTCAGGATTAATAGCAGAAAATCTATTTTTTCAAGCTGGGACTGGAGGTATTAAGAGAGCCCCAGCGACTGCTGTTTTTGACCAAGAATTAAATGGGACTACTGATTACATATATGCTACAATAAGAGATCCTGACTCTAGTCAAACTAGATTATCAGGATTATCAGGTGTAGCAATGCTTTGCACTTTAGACAGAAAAACTTATATTTAACCAAACAATTATCAAATTGTTTTTGGTATCACATCGATAGCTCCGTCACTGTTTGCAGTTCGTTTTTTCATTTCTTTTTAAATTTATAAAATCACAAATAAGGTTGTGACATGCCAATTATTATGAATAAAAAAGCGACAAAACCTAGTAAGCTAAAAAATGGAATCTTGTAAGTATCATTTTTGTGACACTCTTCAATCTCATCTCTTATTGCTTGTCTAACTATCCAGTAAGTTTTTGTTTTTTCTATTTTTTTGTCTTCTATTTTGTGCATTTTTTTTTCAGTCATTTCTTTGATTATTTGATTTTGTAAATAGTTGTCTAAATTGTAATATAAAATATTATTTAACACTTTCATATTCTTTTTTAATTTCTTTAATTTCTTTTTCAAACCCTCTTCTTTTGAGTTCAAATTCAAAACTTAAATTTATTTTAGTTAATTTAGTAATTTCATTTTTCAACTCAGTAATTTCCCCTTCCTTTTTCTCGATTTTAGATTCTAGAGTTTCTAAAGATTTTTTATAAAATAAAATTAATTCTTCAGTTGTAAGTAAATTCAAGTTTATAGCTTTAGAGTTAGCGTTTGTTTTGTTTATATAAGCTAAAAATCCAGCTAAAAATCCAGCTAAAATTATTAAAATTGCAACTATAAATTGAAATTGATTTGTTATTTCTGCTAAGTTTATATTTTGCATATTACAAATTTTTAAGTTTATCTTTTACATCTTTTTCTTTTTGATTCTTAACGATAAAAAAGGAGGTTAAACAAAAAGCAACCCAAATAAAATTTAAAATAACAAAGTCAAAACTAATTGACCTTGAATTTAAATAATCAAGAAATACAAAAAAACCTTCGATTGTTAAATTATTTTTAATCATAAAGAGTAATAACAAAAATTAAATTTATAATATATATTACGACGCCAAAAAAAAATAAATAATATGAAAAAGTTAAAAATATATTTTTAATTTCAAAAATTAAAGGTTCGTTAAATTTATCTAAATAACCGACAATTGAAAAATTGATTGTTAAAAGCCCAAACCAAAAAATGGCTAAATTAAAATTTTCTTGGATTGGAAAAAATAGTTTTTTCATATTATACAATTTTTTTAAAGATTTTATTTTGGTACATATTTTTTAATTATTTTTTTTAAAAATTTTAGTCAAGCAAAAAAGGCGAGTTATCAATCCAAATTTTTCCAAAAAATCCAAAAAAAGTTCCGTTATTTCCATTTACAAAATCACGAGCTTCATATCCAAATTGAGAAAAAACCGAACTTTCATTTAATTTGAAATAAGATTTTAAGCCTGTTTCTGTTCCTATTAATCTTTGTTTATAATCAGATTGAATTTCTGATAATGTTCTTGATTTTGTCCAAAATCTAAAATCTGAAATCTGACCTTTGTAAAATGCAGCATATGTTGATCTACCTACTGCACCGATCGTATATTTATTAAAACTTTTTGCATTTTTGACATATGTCCCACTTGAATCAAGCACGCCATCTATATATAATTTATAATTTCCGTTAGAATCTTCAAAAGAAACATGATGGCACCGACCGTCAAAAATTGAAGCTGAAGAATCTAAATCTAATCTAACAGTGCCATCATCATCTCGTGCAAATATTCTTACTTTTAATCCGTTACCATTATCTGTACCTATCGTAAAAAGCGGGGTGTTTGAAACAAAAGAACCTTCTGAGTAAAATCTTTTGTCTATTTGCGGGAATGATTTTACCCAAAATTCTATCGTGTAGTTTGACAAATTATGAACATTTGATGTACTTGATAACATATCAATATAACTGCCAACACCGTTAAAATTCAAAGAATAATCAACTTCAAAAAAGCCTGGAGTAAATGTCTTAATTGTTAATTCTTTTGTAGCAGAATTATTTTGATTAATTTGTAAAATAATTCCTGTTTTTTCAACACCTTCTTTATTATTAAAAATCACTTTTTGACCTAAATTATAATCAGGATTGTTATTGACTTCAAAACTAATTAATTCAGTATTAAAGCTAAAAATATCAATGAATCGTGTCCAGAATTTTTTGAAATTTTTGAAAATATCAGTATCTCCAGAAGAAAGCCAAAACCAAGCATTTAAAATTAAATCTCCAATTTCGTATTCTTTGACTCCATGTATTTTTATAGATTTTTCATTCTGGTAACTAAAAGACATCACACTATCATCAGCACTTGCAATATCTGCAGGACTTGATTCATACTTAATATATGCACAGTATAAGTTAAACTGTCTAAAATAAACAGTGTTAAAACTTGTATTTTGAAATCTAAAAACAATCGTTTCATTGTCAATTAATTTAATTCCTAAAATTTTAATTCCTGCCGAAGCTCCTGTGACAAGAGATCCTTGTTCGTCATTGATTGAATATCTAGTATAACTACGTGATAAGTAATCTAAGATTATATATTTACTAGCTTTGAAATAAGGCTCTAAATTAATAACACACTCAGCTGAAGAATTTGGAGGAATTTCAAAAGGTGTTTGCAAGTCTGTTTTTGGCAAAAAATCAGCTACAAACTGAGGGTCTAATATTGCATTTTGTGTCAAAAAATAAGATTGAACATTAATTGAATTATATATAACTGAATCATCTGAAGTGTTATTAATATATTGTAGTATTTCTGAATCTTGAATTTTTAAAGGATTAGAAAAATTATTTAAAAAATTAATATAATTAAAATATCCAGTTTTTATTTTAATCTTATTAGTAAAATTATCAAAAAAACAATTAGCCCCTAAAATTTTAAAAATTGGCTCTATCCTATTTTTGACAACTTCTTCAGGTCTTGCGACAAATGGAGATTCTACAATTAAATAGTTATTAATATCAGCAAAATCAGAAACAAAATCCAAATCATCAAAATCTAAAAATTCAAAAGGAAACGCCAACTTAAAAATGTTTAATAATAAATTTTTGACTCCTGATTCACTTGAATCTAAAAGGTTTTGAGTTAAAGAATAAAAAGGTTTGCCATCTTGGATAAAACCAGGCAAATCACCAAACTTTGAATTTAAAAATTGATCTAAAATATTATTTGATTTAATTTCCAAAAAATTTTCACTAATGAAATTAGAAGTAGTAATACAATATTGAGAATTTAAAGAACTAAAGCTTGAATTGTCTAAAGAAACATAATCACCCAAAATTATTGAATCACCACTTTTAATTAATTGTGTGTAGTTAGCAACTAATCTTCCATTGCCAAAATAAATGGTTTGATTTGAACTAGACAAAATTTTAGTTCTAAAATGAGTTGCATTCTGCCAAGTTAAAGACCCTATCAAAGCAAAATCTTTTTTCTTTATAAAGATTTTCTGCAAGCTATCTTTTAAATTCACATTTTCTAAGTTTGAGCTATAATAATTAGTAAAAGTTGAATCCCCAAATTCTATTAAAGAGTTTGTTTTATCAATTAAAGTAAAATCTGGAATATTAAGCTCTAAGCTAATATAATCCTCATCGTTTGAATTATATAAGCTAGAATCTATAACATCAGTTATGCTAAATTTGTCTAATCTGTGCAAATTTTCAGAACCTTCAAAAAGTCTAAAATCGCAAGTTGTAAAAGGGCTTGAATTAGTTGAGTTGTAAGATTGTGATATTTTTGAACTTAGTTTGTAATTTTTATCTATAGTTGAATTGTCAAAATTTTCTGAGCCACTTACAACGATTTTATCAAATACTTTGGAAATTGATAAGGAATTTGCACTTGATTCTATACCAGAGACTTGATTTTCAATTTTTCTCTCTATGTTCCAATTTGCAGTTGAATTGTAAGCTAAAAAACCATCTTCTATGTTTTGAGATATAGCAGTTTCAGAATTTAAAGTTACAATTGGAAAATCTGACCCTACTATTTTATATTTTGCATTTAAATATTTATAAATTGAGTCTCTAAACAAAACATCTTCAAAAGCTAAAGTGTTTTTATTTTCACTGAAAATAAACTCTGCAATGTCACCAGTGTAACTATCATCAAAAGTTCGAGTTTGGGTTCGTTCGGTTGAAGCTATTCTGTTGAATCCATCTATAGAATTAACATTTGAATTACTCCCTGAGACTGTTTCCAAAACACCATTAATTCTAAAATTAACATCAAAATTATTACCACCTGTCTTCCTCAGCCAAACTTCTAAGATAGTATCAGTGTTGTCTGTTATTGTAAGAGTTGAAGTTGCTAAAACAGATGTATTAGTTAAAATAACGTCAATTTGCCTAGCTGGAGTTATTCTGATTTCTAACGATCCAGCTTTTCCTCCAAAAAAAGAGTTATAACTGCCAGAGGGAAAAGTTGAAGTTGAACGAAAAACAGTCGCAAAATAAAAAGAAGAATGGTCAACAACAGCGTCCTCTCCAAGGGCGATAGCCATTCCTGAATTATTAAATCTGATAACTTCTAAATTATTTATACTTACGGCTGACAAAGGATAGTTATGTGTAGGAAAATTTGAACTAAAAAACATCCCAAATTTTTGATCGTTAACTTTATTTGTCCAGTTTTGGGCTACGACGCCCTGTGGATTAAGACCGTCAAAATCTCTTCTCCAAGAATTTGCTGAATACCAATATTTTAAATCTTGAGATGAAAAATCAAAAAAATCTTCTTGGTGTGAATTTAAAACATCAATTGATTGAGAATATAAACTATTATTTCCGTATTCTATATAAATTGTTTTACTAGAATCTGGTAGGGAGGGGATCTTGATAAATAAAACGGCTGTGTTTGTTCGCCAAGTTTCCAGATAAAATTTAAGAGGAGTTACTCCATCACTATCATATACTCGCAGGCTAGAAAAATAATCATTGATTTTATGCTGATGATACCAATCTTCAGCTGGAAGTTGAACGGTTATATAATAATTTGTTTTAACACTTTTTCCAGTGTTGTTTAGAGTGATTGACCTTCTATAAAAATTAGTAGGGTAAATCTGAAAACGGCTTGAATAAGTTGCCTTTAAAGTTTTTGGGTATGTAGTTTTTATCTCATTATTTAAATCAGAAATTGGCATATTTATTTTGTATAAATTGTAAGTGTAAATTCTCTAATTGTTGAAGTTTCAGCATAAATCTTATTGGATATAACTAACTTAGCTTTACCCTCATAAACAGTTTCTCTGGTATAGCTATTTGTGGCATTTGCACTTGTCAACCGAACAAACACATAATCTAAAAAATCAGGAATTGCATAATTTTGGATCAGTTTAAATTTTGAGTCGATTTCACTTTCTTGCTCTATTTCCTGGAAATTCAAAACAAAGTAAGGAGAATAAACACCTGTGACATTTACCCAACTTGTTCCGTCTTTAGATCGTTTGACTTCAACTTCCCTGTTTTCATTGACAGGGATAGCTTCAACTACATTTAACAAAGTTAGATTATCTTCTATGACACTAATATCAGTAATTGTAATATCAGCGCCTCCAATGCTTCTTTTAAATTCTAAAACTCCGTTTGCTCCGTTTGCTTCAAAAGTTCTAGTATATGTTCCAATCTTTGAAAAAGCTTCAGTGTATCCTCCTGTATTTTGCACTCTTAAGCTTCCTGAATTAATTTCTGAAATTGTAAAATTTAGTTTGTAAGTTTTACCTATGCTTAAAATATTTTGAGATATTCCAACATTTCCTCCGTCGCTTATTATTCTAGCTTCATTTTTTAAAATTTGAGTCACTTCATTAGCTCCGCTTTCACCAAATACTGTCCAACTGTCAGGATTGTCTGATGTCCAGTTTGTGAAGTTTCCGTTCGTGATCAATTCAACAGACGGAGCTGATGTGTCAACTAAGCTAACTTTTGACAATATGATACTAGAAACCCCTTGACTTAGAATTTCAATGTTCCCACTTGGAACAGTTCCGCCAACAGAAAAAGTTCGTGTATAAGTTCCAGGTTGAGTGAAAGTTTCAAGATATCCAATAAAAGTTTGAATTAATAAAGTTCCACTAATTTCTGAAATTGTAAAAGTGAGCTCATAATTTTTGTTTGGGGTGATAGCATTTTGAATTATTCCAACTACAGACCCATCTGTTGATATTATATTTACCTCTGGTACTCTTTTTTGAGTCACTTCATTAACTCCGCTTTCACCAAATACTGTCCAGCCATCAGGGTTATCACTTGTCCAGTCTGTGAAGTTTCCGTTTGTGATTAAATTATTTAATTGGGACTCGTTTTTTGCGACCTCTAAAATCATATTATACTTTTATATTTAATGCTTTTTTAATGTCGAAGCCGTAAGCTCTCATGATCATGATCATAAAATCTCTAAATTTAGAATCTGTCAAAGTCAAGGTTTGGCTTTTTTCAGATGTTGAAGCTTGTTTTTGATTCGTAGATTGAGTTTTAATACTTGAAATATTAGGTTTTAGTGCTTCTCTTGTATCACTCGCACTCAAAACTCTTCCCCTCTGGTTTGGCACAAACATTTCAGTATTTCTGTTTAGCGTTCCGTCTTGATTGTCTCCAACCAAATAAGGCATGTCTGGCGAAACTACACCCCCTTGATTGAGTCTAGGCAATTGTCCAATTGGATTATTTGGAATCCTACGAATTAAATTATTAATTCTATCAATTCCGTTGTTTAGATTTCCTTTTAATCGGCTAATCATGCTAGATATACCACTTCCAATTCCAGTAGCAATGCCTCTAAAAGCTCCGACAACGGCGTCTTTTATTTGAATAGCTTTGTTTTTAAATTTATCAAAATATCCCATTACATTATTAATTATGTTGGCAGTTATTCCTTGAATATTAAGAAAATTAGAACGCCAAGCCATGACCAGCCAACCAATCGGACCTAAAATAAAAAGTAGTCCGTTTACTAGCATATCAATAAAGTTAGCCTTTAGCCAGTTCCATGCATTTCCAGCGTGTTCTTGAATGCCAAAAAGGTTATTTTGCCAGGCTATCACAAACCAGCCTATTGGACCTAATAAGTATAGAAAACCGTTGATAAGCATATCAAACCAGTTAGTTTGAATCCAGCTAGAAATTGTTTCCCAATTCATCCATAGTAATACTATTGCAGCTATTAATAGACCAATTCCAATGATCACCCATCCGATTGGAGAAAGTGCAAGAGTTCCATTAAAAATCATTTGTGCAACTGTTAAAGCTGTCATTGCAGTTGTCCACAGCCAAGTCGCCGCAGTCACCAGGTAATAGGCAGTTACCATTGAGCCGATTACAATTGCTAAAGTATCAATTAAACTTTTATTTTGATTATAAAAATCAAGTAGACCTTGCCCTGTATCAATTACAGATTGAATCACTGTATCTATCTCACCAACTGCCACTTCAAGCTGAGGCATATAATCATTTGCCATTGCTAAGAGTTCATCAGTGAAAGGCTTGACTTCTAGTAAAATCTTACGCCACAATCCTCGAACCATCGAGTCAAAGTCTGTGTATCTTGCACTCACTGAGTCAATCGCTCCTTCGTTGTCTTTCCATGTTTCTGAAGTTAAGTTGATAGCGTCTACTGAATCAAACCCCATATCTTCAACCATAGTGCCTAGTAATGCGACCGACGCTTGATTTCTTTCAGCCTCATTTTCTGTATTCTTAAGACCGTTTTGAATCTCTTGAAAGGCTTCAATTGTAGTCATTTTTCCAGTTGACAAGTCGCTTAAAAAACTAGGTGCATTTAAGCCAATTGTTTTAAGGGCGTCAGCTCTTGCAGGCGAACCGTCCAAAATAGTGGCATTTAATTCTTTAAAAGAGTCTGCCACTTTGTCTGTTCCTAAAACTCCAGATTGTTGACCAGTCTCTAATAGACTAAAAAATTGCTCAGCACTTGCACCTCCCTCGCTGAAAACCCCACCATATTCGGTTACAGAATCCAAAAAATCTCCAGAATTATTTAACCCTTTTTGAAACCCTGTAGCTATCATATCAAGAGCTTGATCAGAAGTGACCCCAAATTTTTCCATCAAAACATTGACGGCTTGAGTTGACTGAGCCACATCAACTTCAAAACTATCTCTTAGAGCCAAAGCACCTTCAGCTACTCTTTGGAGTTCATCATCTGCCAAAATTCCAGTTTGTCTTCTAGCCTCGACAATTGCTGTAGTTACATCATTTACATTTTGACCAAAATTATTTCCCCAAACTTTCTCAACTACTTCATTTAGTCTTTCAGACTCATCAGCTGTGACGCCCAACTCTGATTGGATAACCCCTTGGCTAGCTTGAAAATCTTTAGAAAGATTAAAAGAAGCTACCCCAGTTGCGCCCAAAACTCCAGCTAAGCCGATGACTCCAGCGGTTGCAATTCCCATTGCTCCTACAAAAGCACCGTTTGCCAAATCTTTAATTGAAGTCAACCCACCTTCAAAAACTTTAGTGGCTTTTTGTGTTTTCTTAGTTTTTTTATCAAAACTATCAAGCGATTTTTCAGCATTGCTAACTCCACCCTCAAACTCTTTAGTAAGGGCTTCAAAACTAACTTGCACTTTTCCAGCGGATTTTGACATATTATTTAAATTTTTTAGCAAATTGTGACATTATGCTTTGCATATCTTCTTTGTTAGCAGTTCTAACATTTTTTGGTAGTTCCATACCAATCGTTTTTGAAAGCCCTTGTGCGTTTGCGTATTTATTGGTGTATTCGTAAAAATTTTTAAAAATCTTTTCTTGGATTTTATTTTTAGCTTTAGTAATTTTATCTTTATGCTTTTTTTCAGCTTGAAATTCAGCATTTGCAAGGCTGGAGTATTCAGATAACAATATTTTTTTTGTATAATTATGAAAATTTGAAATATTGATTAAAGTTTCAAGCTCAAATCGACTCAATTCTTTAACCTCATCACTGCTCCAGCCCTTGCTTTTTAAGATAAAAAGGGCTTCTAAATAGTTATAAGATCCCTCTAAATTTTTTTTTCAACTTCATATTCTACATTAGAAACTGCTTTATATAAGTTCAGTGTAGTATACAAAGAGAAATTATTTAATATTTCTCCAGTTTCAAAAGGAAGGTCTAAATTTACTTCATTTTTAAGAATTGCAGAAACTCCGTCAAAAAATGACTCAATATTTTTTTTATTTGGATTTTTTGCGTTAATTTTTGAAGTCAAATCTTTGTATTTTATAGCTTTTAAAGCTGGAATAAATTTAACTTTTTCTTTAGTGTATTTATTTCCTTTTAAATCTTCAAATATAAGAGTTTTAGAATTGAATCCTGTTTTTTCTGATTCAAATTCTTGATTTTCACCTAATAAATATTTTGAAAAAATCATGAAAATAAAAGCCTCTGGGAGTTCAAGCAAACACAAATCATCATCAAAGCCCTCACTTTTTAAATTTGAGCATTGATAAATTTTTCTTGCTACTTTTTTTAAAATTTCAACTTCTTTTGCTACTTTTTCTACATCATAACCTTTTAACATTTCAGGAAAGTCTGCAAAAAATCTAGCATTTGGATTTTCAATTTCTAAAGTAAAAGTTTTATCTCCTAAATTAAATTCTGATATTTCGTATTTCATATTTTATTTTTTAAGTAATTACTAACTCGATCTCGCTTCCAACTCTCCAAAGTTTGTTATCTAATTCAGCCCAAGCTTCGACTTCTAAATCGTAAGTTGCATATTCACTTGATGAAAATGTTGGATTAAAGCCATTCCTAATATTCGCTTTTGGTAATTCGTGCCAAAAATCTTTATTAGTTTCATCAGTTAAAGGTTTGTAAGTTCCGTCATCCAAAGCATACGCAGGGACAAATAAAAATCTATAAGATGAGATTTGTCTACCAGCTTCAGCATTACCCTCTAAAGTTCCAGCTTTTCCGTCGGTCGGATCAGTCACTCCAGTTAGGGTTTCAGTTGCAACATCACTTAAGATTTTCTTAACATCGTCTTTTCCTATAGTGTTTAAGCCAAAGCTAAAAACAGCTGATTGACCTCCGCTCGCTTTATCTGTTGGAGTGTTACCGCCAAAAGCCTGTTTAAAAAGGCTGACTTCATTGTTATTAATTTCTGGTGAAAAATCTGAATCTGCTAAAAGCCCAAAAAGATTATTCCTAGTTCCTGTCGTTACATCTGGGAAAGTAATAGTAGTATTATAAGGAGCTACTAGCACCATCCATACCATAACTTTTTCTGTAATTCCTGCTAATTGTGACATATTATATTATATTATTTAGTAAATTATTATCTTTAAAAAGTGCTTCGAACTCAACGCTGAAAATGTAAGTATCTTCGCTTACTGCTTTTGTTAAAAAAGTGGTTTTTTTAGTGCATTTAATAGTGTCTAAAATAACCTGACCAGTTGGTACTAATTTCCCCATTTTTTTATTTAAAGCGTATTCAATATTTTGACATACTTTTTTTGCCTCAGATTTTTCTTTTCTTTTAACAGCTATTCCAAATTTTTTATAATTGAAATATTTTTCTGGCTCTCTATCATCATCTAAGTCAAGTATTGCTACTTGATCAAAAACTTTAGAATCTAAATCAGCGTCAAAGTGTAAAACTTTAACATCTGAATAAGTTAATTCTAAAAATGACTGTAAATCTTTGAGTAAATCCATAATCTAAAAAAAGTATTTGTTAAACCTTTCGTTTGCAAAATCTTGAAGTTGTTTTTTGTTGTTATTATACACGCCTGACAAGTAGCCTCTGCGATCGTCAACTTTAGATGCATAATCTGTATTAAAAGAAGTGAACGATTTCAAGTCTCTAGTTTTGGTTTTACCGCTCCCTTTCAGATTTCCTGTAATTACAGGAACTTTATCTCTTGATAACTCTAAAAGTTTTGTAGCAGTATCATCCATCGCTTGACTTGCTGACTTTAAAGCATCACCTTTAATTTCTAAAAGTTGTTTTTCAACTTCTTTAATTGTTTTTTTGGTTGCTTTGTAGTCTATCATATTATACATTTTCGTTTCTTAAACTTACAGCGTATCTTTTAGAAGTTTTTAACGCTTGCAAAGGTCTTACGTCAACTACTTTATAATCTCTTCCCTTAAACTTTGCTAAAGAGCCGTTTTCTGGTTGGTATTCCAAAACATGAGCGACTGCATCGTAGTCTAAAAAATTGTCATCTCCACTATAATTTATAGCTTTTTTATCAAAGAATCTACACTTGCAACTAATAGTTTGTGAAGTAGTTATTTCTCCAGAATAATCATCTTTTGAAGTGATCGTGTAAAAGTCTATATTTTTATATTGTAAAAGTGACATATTTAGACAACTTGAATAAATCCTAAGGAATTAATTAATTTTTTAACAATTGATGGGTAGAGATTATTTAGTGATTCTGATTCAGTAGCTAGTGTGTAAGAATAACTACTTGTAGATTCTGTTTCAGATTTAAATTGAATAGCGTTCAGATTACCTTCATTTTCAGTCAAATATTTAGCTTGATAAATTGTCGCTTGTCTAATATTCTCATTTATTGTTTTATAGCCTGATTTATAATCAGAATAAAAAGGAGCTTTCCCTAATTGATATATTTTGACATCAATATCAGAAATATCATTAAGAGTTGCACCTAGAATAAGAGTACTATTTTCGGAAGAAACGACAGGGATTTTAATACCTCTATTTATTCCTTCCAAAATTTCCACAACACAAAAAGCAAAATAATTTTTTTCTTTTGAATATGAAGAATCTAAAACTATTTGATTACTTACAATATCAACATTGAGTGTTAGCACTTCAATATTAGATTTAGCAAAAACATGCAATGATCTAAATTCAGGTAACAAATCGTCAATCATACGCTCTGCAGTGTTGAACATAGACAAGCTAATTTCAGGATTGTCTGTAATATCACTAGCTAAGATATATTGTCGGTCTGTTATTGATTTAGTAATCATATTTTATTCTTGCTAAAACTTGTCCTGCTATTTTTCCGTCTTTTTTGTCAAATCTGCCGTCTTTGTTGAGGTCGTAGATTTGACTTGTTTTTTTTTAGGTTTTGAAACTTTAGTAAATCCCTTTTTTAAATAAGAATTTACTTCTTTTTCATCTGCCCAAAATATTTTACCTGCCAAATTTTTCAGTAACACTCGCATAATTTAATTATTTAAATATTTCTTTTTTTGGCTCATTTGATTGTTTTTTTAAGGTTTTTGATTTTGACTCTACATCAATTAAATCATCAAAAGCACCCTTATTAACTGTTTTATTTGGGACAGCTTGAGGGTTTTCTTTGTAAAATTCATCCCAATATTCTTTACCTACTGAATATTTTTTCATTTCTTCAACTTCAGCTTGTTTGTAGTGTTTTGCAAACTTCCCTTGGGTATAAATTTTTGCTTCTTTTAAAGGGACTACAAAAATAATTCCATTTTTTAAGTTTTTAAAGGCGATTTTTTCTTCGTTTTTCATATATTATTATTATTATTTTTTAAAAAAACTAGGAGGTTATGCTTCCCCCCCTAGCACGTTAAATATTGGTGCTGATTGAACATCACCGACCTGATCAATATCTCCAGATAATTCAGAAAAACCATAGAGACCTTCGAGTGACCAGCCTTTAACTCTTCCAGCTGCAACTTTAAATTCATCAGGTTGAAGTAGTAAAGTGATACCAGTTGTTGGCTCGAATATTTTGACATCTGCTTCATCACCTTCTTCTAAACCTCTGAATGCTGGAGTAGCTGAGACATCAGTATAAGCAACTCCAACTGGATCAGTTCCTGGTACGGGAATATCAAATAAATCATCTTTGATAAAATCAATATTATATTGACCTTCAACTCTAAACATCGTTGAAGAGATTGAAGTATTGGAGGCATCATTGTTTCCAGATACCCCGACATATCCACTAATTTTTTGAAATTCAGGGATATTTACAGCCTCGTTGTAGTAAGCTGGCGAAAGTCTGATTTCAATTCTTTTGTCTTGATATCCCTGCAAATCTGCAGCGTTTCTGATTGATTGAAATACTTTAGCATTTAAAGCAGTCCCTGATGTTCCGTAGTTTACCGCAAAAGCTGAAGTTCTAAGTCTTTCATTCATTTTTCTTAAAATTTGTCTGACAATTTGTTTGACATTAGATTTAAGAGCGTCACCGATCATATCACGATCAGTAAAAGATAAATCAGCAGTTTTGATTTTAAATCTTTGATTTGCGATATAGTCTAACTTAACAGGGATTGCACCGTATGCGGCTTCCGCATAATCGGATTGAGTTAGTTCAGTAGTATCATACGATGTAAGTGAAGTTCCCTCCAAATAATTTGGATTTACTACTACTTTAATTTCTGCCCCTTCCGTTGCTGATTTATAGGAGTTAGCAACGGAATTTTTAAGAAATGAATGTGGTCGAGCAATTAAAAAAGCTCTCTCTAAAGCCTCTGCCAGGTTTTTGGCTTGCCTAATTTTAGTTACTGTTGTCGATGGTAAGTTTGTAATATTTGACATATTATAAGTTTAATTTTGCTATTTTGCGTGGATCACCAGAATTTAAAATTTCTTGAATCTGCTCTTCACTGTAAGATTTAATATCTCCAGTTTTAGAGGTTGATTTAAAAAACGCTTTTTTTTCTGGTTTTCCCTCTTTTTTCCCAAAAAATTCAGGAAAGTCCGTCTTAAATTTTGCTATTTCAGCGTTTACATCTTCCGCTTTCTCAAGTTTTTCAAAAATAAAATCAGTATACTTAGGATTGACTTCAGCTTCAAACATCGTTTCTTTGATCGTTGAGTGTTTTTGAATAATCTCTTGTTTAGATTCAAGATTTTTTAGCCTTTCTTCTAAACTTTGATTTTCAGCTTTAAATTTCTTAGTTTTTTCATCTAAGATTTTTTTAAATCTTTTTCTAAGTTTTTTTTTGTCATCTGCTTCTCCTAATTCGTCATCTAAATTGTCATCTGCGTCAGGATTGTCTTGAGTTTTTAAATCCTCTTTTTCATCCTGGTTAGCTTCTAGCTTTTTAAAATCTGTTTCAGGTTCTAGCTCTTGACTTTTGACCTCATTTTTGATTTCCTCAGAATTTGGATTTTGTGCGTCTGTATTTGGCATAATTTTTACTTGCTTAATTTACGTTGAGACTATGCAAGATATAATCTCAAAGATATTCAAATTTTAAGATTATTTAAAATATGTTGTCAAGTTAAGTGTTGAATTTAATTTTTGTAGGTATATAAATATCAAAAGTGTGGCGACAAAATGGGTGACCGATTCCAGAACCTTTTTCGTAGCTTCTGTCCCACATTATTTTTTCTAAAACTGGGTAACCTTCAGTGATTCCAGTTAATGAATAAATTTTATTTGAATAAGGTTTACACATTGGAGACTCATCAGAATGTTTAGCTACTTTTACTAAATCGTAACCTTTTTTGATTACAGTGTTTATTTGACCCTGTCTCCTTGAATTTCCGATTGTCTGCCTAGTCAATCTATTGGCACTAGCTTCTAAGCTATAAGTTCGCTCACCATTTCCAGAATTTATTTTAAAATTATTTATCCCCCCTTTTTGAAATTTTTCAATGATTTTTTGATTAATTTTTTCAAAAGGTTTTCCTAAAATTTCTCCGCTTGTTATTTCTGCTAAAATTTCTCTTTTAGCTTGAGCCTCAAAAATATTTAATGTCTGTCTAAGTTTCAAAATTGCAACTCCAAAAAGCTCATCGATTTCAGCTTTTGCACCTTCCTTGATTGCTCCTAAAGTTAGTAAGCTTTCCAAAACATCCTTTGAAGGCTCCCTAAAAAAAGTTTCAGGGATTGGCTTCATTTTATCAATCATCTCTTCTTTTCCAAGATTGAACTCAAAATCTATTTTTTTAAATAAATCTTCAGTGAATTCAACATTTAACTCTTCAAATATTTCTCTGATTGATTCTACAAATCTATTTTTTGCTTTTGGAGTTTTAAAATCAGCATTTAATAAACCGCTATCAAATTCTTTTTGCAGTTTATCTATTATGAGTTTCAAAAACTCAGTATCTTTGTCTGTTATTTCAGGTTTTGCCATTTTTAAATTAAGCTAAATTAGGATTCCCTTCTTCCAGATCAATTTCTTCAATTTTTTCTTCAGCTTCTTCTTCAGTATAGCCATTTATTTCTTTAACCGCATCTTTTTGGCTAATAAATCTATTTGCAACTAACCTTTCAATTCTTTCAAGTTTTTCAAGGTTGCTTTCTACAATTCCAATGCTCCATTCAATTTTTATCTCTTCATCATAATTTATATCAGCCATCTTAAAAAGTGATTTTAGCATTTTTCTAAAAACGGCTTCAAAATTTGTTATTTTTGCTTTAGCTTTTGCTATCGTGTCTTTCATTAGTCTTTCTAAAGCTACACCAGATAGATTTCCAGTTTGGATTGATTCTTCAAAAATTGTAGGATTAAGTCTTGCTTCATAATAGCATAGTCTTTTTAATTGATTAAACAACATTTCCATTTTTTCAATATGTGCCTCATATTCGATATATTCAGGTTTTTGATCGCTCATTGACACTGGTAATATTTTAGATTTTTGGACAATCTTATTTGCAACCAAAGTTGATTGCAAAGAAACCCCATCAAAAAATTCTTCGTTGCTAGTATTTTTAAAAATTCCAGCTTCTCTTTCTCTTTCTAATCCAAACACGCCAGCAACTTCAGAAGAATCGTTTATTTCTTTGATAGTTTGTTTGATCAAAGATTCTGGCAATAACTTGATAGGGTCACCAGTTTCAATTAGAACCTTTTCAGACAAAGCTAAAATATCATTCATTGATTTCGATTTGTTTTTAATTGATTGGGAATAATCAGAAATTCCAAAATATTTACCAGTAATTTTTCGGTTAAAAAATCTAAAAAATAAAGGGTAGCCAATTTCTTTTGATAAAGTAAAATCTTCATTCTCAGTATAATCTTCAATCCCCAGCTTTTCCACAATTTCTTCAGGGAATTTTGTTAAAACTTCTTCATCATCACCTTGATAACATCTAAAAGTTATCATATCCTCAGTAAAATCTTGATAGACTATGTATTCTACATTACTAATATTAAAACTATGAGTGATTGAATGCTTTTCTGCTTCTAAATCTGGTCTTGATTCATTGATATGAGGCGTCCAAGAAGTGTTTGGCAAAACTACAATTTCAGGGTTTTGATTTTTATCAAAATTAAGATAAACTGGACAATCTCCAGCGTAAGACATGGTTTCAAAAATTTCACTAACTTTGCTCCATAAACTAATTTTTTTAGCTAAATTTTCAAAGTCATCTTGATTTTTGCCATCACCGAGCGTAATTTTTGGGTTTTCCTCTAATATCAAATTAGAATAAGTATCAGTAATTTGGCTAAAAATATTATAGCTTAAATATTGTTGAGACTCATCAGTTTTAGCTTTGATTTTATTTGTTTGAAAAACTAAATGTGCATCTCCTAAATAGAGATTTTGATTGTCGATATATAACTGTTTATAATCATATTCTTTTTTATAAAGATTTTTAGTTTGAGACATATTTTTTTAATATTTAGTTTTATTTTTTTTGTAAAGCAAAAAAGAATGCTTGAACCGCTAAACCTAAGCTAATTACACGATCGTCTTTTTTTCCAGCTTCAGCTTGCCATTTTCCGTCTATCTTAACAAATGTGTCTAATTCACTTAAAGTTTCTAAGCTACAAATCTGTAATAACCCATCGTCAAATCTAGTTAGCAGATCAGTAAGTAAAACTTCTCTTGATGTTTTGTTTGTGTGCCATCCTAATTTTAAATTAGGGCTTTCTTTTAAGTGCTTAATACTTGTATCCCTCCAAATCTTAGAGGTTGGGAAACCTTTTGAGATTAACCACCTTTGAATATTCGCACCACCATTGTTCAGCTCTAAAGCTAAGAATGGTTTATACATCAATAAAGCATCCCATAATTTATTTTCAAAATTGGTAGTGGATGATTTTTCTTCGCTTCCATCATCATCATCAGATTTGAAAGTTCCAGCTAAGTGACACACTTCATTACCTCGGCTGTCTATAATGTGCATTGAATAATTATCTGATCCTTCGCCAGCTGTGTCAACACCGCAAAAATAGGCTTTACCTGCAATTGGAGGCTGATAAATTTTAATATCGTTTATAATTTCCACAGGTTTAAAATTAGCTTCAATTAAAAGCTTTTCTCTCTCAGCTATTAAGCGTTTATTAAAGAAACTGTTAGAACTTGAAGAAAAGGCTTCTTCAATCGTTAGAGGGTATTCTTGCTTGATTCTTGCTTTTTGCTGTTTAGCTTTTAAATAATACCAATAAAATTGGGGTTTTGTTAGGCTATGCTTAAACATCGGATTTAAACATAAATCATAATCTTGAGCTATAATCTTATACTCTTGCATCCAATCATCATTTTCTGGTGGTTCTTCTTGATAAGCTTTTTTGTCAGTCCAGCAGATAAACAAAATTTTCCATTTTGGATTGTCTTTGATTGATAAATAAAAATCATAAAAAGCGTTTTTTCCTTTTGCCGTGGACTCTAAAATAATATGCCCTTGTTCAGCCGCTTGAAGTGTCCCATCTACAAATTCATCAAATTTAAGTTGACTTTTACCAATTTCCCCTAACTCCGAGGCGTGTAAAAGATCAATCTGATCTGATCTTGCACTTACCCCAGCTTTAATTTCTGAGTTGAATTTTTGTAAATTTCCGTTTGAGTCAATAATCCCTTCAATTAAAAGCTCTTTTACATTATCTTGTTTTATTTTATAACAATTTTTAACTTTTTCTGGCAGTCTTTCAAAAACATTTTTAACATTTTTTCTAAAAAGCTTTTTTGCGTCTTCATCAGTATGAGCTTGAATATAAAAACTAAAATTTTTATTCATTAAAGATAAATCTAAACCCCATTCGTCAATTTCAGTTGACGAACCCATTTGTCTACCTTTAATAATTAAAAGTCTTATTGGCTGACCGTCATCTAAAAAGTCTTTGCAAGCGTTCCAGATTTTGATTTGTGCTGGATTTCTTTTGTATGGCAAAATCTTACCGCTTTGTTCATCTTTAACAGTAAAATAACCTAATTCTACAAAAGCGTGCTTAACTTTCCTCATTTTTTCTTAAAATATAAAAAAATTTAACGCTTCTTGCTTTCCCAGTCGCTAGATTAAAATTTGGTATTTCTCCGCACTCTACAAACCCATTTTTAATTAAAACTTTTTCGCTTGCTAAATTTTCAAAAGTATCTGCACAAATCAAATTTGGTGAATATTTAGAATCTGCAAACTCTAATAAAAGTTTAATAATTTGAGTCGCATAACCTTTATTTCTTTCTGATTTAACAACAGAATACCCAATATCTAATCTTTTATTTTGCATGTAATTTGACATTATAAGCCCGTATCCAATAAATTTTTTATCTACAAAAAAAGCAAGTGACGGCTCATAATCATTAGACTTTGTATAACTTTCTTTGAATTCATCAAAGTTTAGGGGTGTTGAGTTTCCCCAATTTAAATAGCTGTCTAAATAAAGTTTATACGCTTCTTTGACTATTTTTTGATCTACTTCAGATAAAAATTTATAATTCATATTTATTTCTCATTTTTAGCTTTTTGATTTTCTAATTCTTCAATTAGAGTTTTTCCTGTTGTGATTTCTGTTTTGTTTTCATTTTTAGCAATTTGATTTGGCAACTCATTTTCTAATCTTAAACTGCTAGCTAAATCTTTAATCTGAACACCGTTTTTTTGTGCTGTTTTTAAAGCTACTAAATGTTTCAAAGGGTCTTTAGTTGTTGCTATAACTTTTGCCAAATCTTCCATAATTCCAGCTTGTAATTCAATCATTCCTAAATATGCCTCTTTAATTCGTTTTTTAGCCTCTTTTTCTCTTTCTAGTACCTCAGCATCAACTTCACTTGTTTCATCGTCTAAAGTGGGCGGTGCTTGTAATTTAGCCTCTCTAATACGGTTTGCTATTGTCTTTTTGCTATAATGTAAATCTATGTAAATTTGTGCAAACTTATTTTCTATTTCTTGGGTTGTCAAACCTTTGCTTAACCAAATTTTAACTTGATTAATTTGTTTTTGAATTGCTATTGATTTGTTTGACATAGACTAGGCTAAATAAGGTTTTAATTGATTGTAATCTTTTCTGTCTGGGTTATATAAGTTTGTTTTTATAACTCTACTAATCCAGTCTTTATTAAAATTATAAAGTTTTTTAGAATTGTAAATTGTAAATTGCTCAATGTTTCCTGAACTTTTTAAATTTGCACTCCCAGAAAATAAATAAAAATCTGACTTTGTTTTAAGTAAAACCATTTTTGTATGATTTCTAAAAATACCTATTTTATATCCTTTTAATTGATTTTTATTAAACATTTTTTTTAAAACCTTGTGTTTATCGGTTGAATAAAAAAAGGTTGATACTAAGATATTTTTTTTAATATTCCCTAGGGTTTTGTTTAACACTTTAAAAGTGTAAAGATTTAATCCTAAAGTGGTTAAATAAATTTCTTTAATTTCTCCAACTTCTTTAATAAATTCATTTATAAAATCTACAAACTCACAATTGCCATTCATTAATAAAAAACTGCTTTGATTCGTTTCAGGTATATAATCTTTTATAAACTTAGCATTACTAGGTTTGACATATCTTTTTACTTTTCTTTTATACCTAGCTAATTCTTTTTCTTGCTCTTTGACTAATTTTTTATAAATTCCAGGTTCTTTATTTTCAATACTTAAAGTTTCTGCAAAGTTCTCTACTCCAAAAATTTCAATATCATTTTCAATATTATTTTCAATATCAACTTTTTCAATTTGTATAAAATCTTCTATTTGTTTTTGAATTGCTGGTGATTTTGTCATAAATTAAATTACAGTTCCATTTTTCTTAATAACTAAATCAGGGTCTAGCTTTATCATTCTATCTATTATCACTTGGCAGTATTTAGGGTCTAATTCCATCCCGTAGCATTTTCTTTTAAGTTGGTGCGATGCTACCATTGTTGAGCCACTACCAAGGAACGCATCGTAAATATTCTTTTTATCAGTATTATCATTTAAAGCCATTTCAATAATTTCTATCGGCTTCATAGTAGGATGAACAGTATTTCTTTGTCTTTTAGTTTGCCAAACATCACCCCTTAAAGTTTTCTGACCTCCGAACTTTCCGTGATATAAAATAATTTCGTGTTGTTTAAAATACTTATCTAAATGTTGTGCTGGGTTTATTTTATCCCAAACAATAAATGCCTTAACTGGTTTTTGTAAATCTTCTAAAGCTTTTCTAAACAAATGAGAATATTGCCAAGAGCAACAAACATAAAAAGTATCTGAATTTATATTTAAAGCATCGTAAAGGAATTGAGTAAAATCTTCATCACTCATTTTATCATTTGCTATTTTCCCGTGATTTCCTTTTGTTACACCTTGATAATCTATATTATAAGGTGGGTCTGTAAAGACCATATCAGCCTTTTCACCATTCATCAACTTAGCCACTTGGTCTGAATCTGTACTATCCCCACAAAGCAAACGATGCTCACCAATCTCAAACAAATCACCTAAAACAATATCTGTTTTAACTTGGTTTGTGTCTCCAACTTCAAAATCATCCTCTTCTGCTTCTAACTCTTCAACATTTTCTTGCTCTACAACTTCCACATCCAAACTATCAACCTCAACCTCTTCAATATCAATATCCTCAATCTCAATCCAGTCAATCATTGCCGTTTCGTCAATAGGATTTTTTTTGGTATTAAAAACCTCTAGTAAATATTTAACCGCTTCTTTTCTATTTTTTAAATCTAAAAAAGTGCAGGTTAGTTTTTCTGGAACATCAAAACCCTCATTTACTAATTCTCTTAACAAATCAGTTCTTAAATGTCCATCTAAAATATAAATATCTCCTTCACTTTGCCAAACATAAAAAGCAAAGCTAAAACCATTTTTAATTAAACTTTTTTTAGTCTTTTCATTATGGTAAGGATTTTTAAGATTAGTTGGTTGCAGATCTTTTAGCTCCTGCCAATTTACTAATTCAGTTTTGATTATTTTATTTTGGATTTGTCTCATGTTTACTTTATTTACTTTTATTTAACTATTTTGTCAATTTCAACTAATTATTTTAAAACAAACTAATCAAAATTAATATTAAACAAACCGCAAAAGGTACCGAACTAAAAATAGTTAAGATTATCAAAAGTGCTTCTAAATTTTCTATCATATTATTTTATTTTATTATTTTTAATTATTGCTTCAATGTTATCAATCTGTGACTCATATTTTTTAATAACTTCTTTTGATGAGTTTTTTCTAAACGTTGCCACTAATGAATTAAGAAGTGGTAAGATTGAAAAATAAATTATTTCTTCTGGTACGTTTTGGTTTATGAGTTGCAACAGAGACGGCAATAAAGCTATAATCAAAGACAAAACACCCCCCAAAACTAAATCAGAACCCCCCTCGCTTGTCCACCATCTTGAAATACCGATGAAGAGTTTATTAAAATCAAAAGACTGAGTATTTTGAATTTGTTTTTGCAATTCTCTAATTTGATTTAAATATTTAACCTCTAATGAATTTTTAGCTTTTTCTAATTCTCCATTAAAATCTTTAGCCCATTTTCCGTTTAATTTTTGGAGTTTTTCAATCTGTTCATTTAAATTAGCTTTGTCAATGTTGCACGCATTGATATTGTTAACAATATCACTAGTTAACATTTCATTTTCTTCTTTAACTTTTTTTAATTCTTTTT
>Ga0209943_1000236_pt1 | contig 38388 bp, 32 predicted proteins | sample SalPonR1_B_D2_MG_FD_185698 | JGI IMG/M metagenome (GOLD analysis project Ga0209943, IMG submission 185698) | Salt pond soil microbial communities from South San Francisco under conditions of wetland restoration - Salt Pond MetaG R1_B_D2_MG... ... | reverse complement strand
GTAAAGGCGCGTAGCCGTGCATGTTCATGCTCAGGTGAGCGAAGCGCTCAACAGTACCGGTGAACCTCTGCGCTTCGCCGTCGCTTCTACCGGCGCGAGGACGATGCGCGTGCGCGCGACGGAGAGGGGGTCGTCACGGCGGCGGCGGAAGCGTTCGCGCCGCCTCGTCGATCGCGGCCCGGATCGCGTTGCGGACCGCGACGTCGACGATGGTGGTGCCGGAGCGTCCGGCGCCCAGCGCACGGACGATGTTCAACAGGTCGATGCGGACGTCGGTCTGCGACGCCTCCGCGGTCCCGACCCCGATCGCGACGATCTCCGCGGTGACGGCGTCCACGACGCGCACGTCCACGGTGACGCGGGCCGTGACCGTCTCGGCGCGACCTCCGAGCACGCCGAACAGCACGCCGCCGCCTCCGCTCTGCTCGACCCCGAACTCCGTGACGCTGCCCAGCGCCAACGCCTGCGCCCCCAGGACCCTGCCGGCCCGCGCGGCGCTGGCAGGATCGACGCGCCCGGAGCGACCGAGATCCTGCTCGCGCAGGACGGTCGCGAGCTGCTCACGCTCCGTCACGACGAAGCGGCCGCTTCGGAACGCCTCCGTCGCGAACACGTCGCTGACGCCGCGTCCGAGCTCCCGTTCGAAGCCTTCCGCACCTTCCACCGCGCCGGGGTCGAGCCCACCGACCCGGACGCCGCCGGCACGGACCGAGAAGTCCGGGACGGCGATCACCCAACGCTCCTCGCGTGGCAGCGGTTCGACCTCGAACGGCCGAAGCTCTTCTGCGCCGCCGTCCCCAGCGGCGCCTCTCCCGGCTTCCCCGCCGGCGCCCGACACGGTGGGTGCGCAGGCGGCGAGCAGCAGCGCGAGCGCCGTCAGCGCAGCCGCCAGCAGGGACGTCCGCACGGCGGGGCGCGCGACGCGCGCGTGCAGGCCGTAGGGTCTCATGAGCCGCACGCTACCGCGGGAGCGGCCTCGTACACGACGGACACGAAACGATCTCGGCCCCGCACGAGGCGGGGCCGAGCGTTCGTCCAGGCGTCGCGGCGCGATCAGGCCGGAGCGCTCTGCTTCTCCTTCGCCTCGAGCTTCGCCTTGATCCGCTTGAGCACCGTGACCTCCTCGAGCGCGCGCTGGTCGAGCACGCTGCGGATGTCCTTGATCTGGTGCCGGATCCCGGGGATCACGAGCTGCTCCAGCGCGTTCACGCGCCGGTTCGTCTTCTTGATCTCCTCGCCGATGCGCCGCAGGCGGGTCTCGGTCGCGGCGACCTGGACGATCGCCTCGGTCAGCTTGCGGAACTCGGTGGCGGCGTCCAGCGTGCGGGCGCCGGCCCCGACCGGGCTGAACGGCAGGTGGTCCGAGAACTCCGGAGGCTGGACCTGCGGCACCTTGACGCCGAACAGGTTCTCGACCGAGATCTCGATCTCGAGATCCTCGTCGCTGGCGAGCGCCAGGCTCTCCACCGCGGCGGGGCCGTCCCAGGCGTTCGCGAGGAACAGCGCGAAGTACGCCTCCTTGCTGGCGTCCTGCAGGGCCCGGCGCGCCTCGAGCGAGGCCTTGACCAGGTCGAAGAACTCGCCGATCAGCGCGTCGCGCTTCCGCTTGAGGAGGTCCGCGCCGCGCCCGGCCAGCTTGAGCTGGTCGCGGCGCTGCAGCAGGTTCGAGCGGGTGGGTGCGATCGACTCGGCCATGGTCCTCCCCGCCTAGCGGGCGTCCTGCGCCGCACCCCAGAGCTCGTCCATCTTCGCGCCGTAGTACACGTCGATCTGCTCGTTCTTGAGGCGCGTGAGCTCGCTCTTGGGAAGCTTCGAGAGGGTCGCCCAGGCGATCTGGAGGGAGTCCTCGACGCTGCGGTTTTCGGCGCCCTGATCGATGAACACCCTCTCGAACTCGTCGGCGAACGCCAGGTACAGCTTGTCCGTCTCCGACAGGGCGTCCTCGCCGGTGATCGCAACGAGGCGCCGCAGGTCGAGGCCGTTGGCGTACGCCGCCTGGAGCTGGTCGGCAACGTCCTTGTGGTCGGCCCGCGTCTTGCCCTTGCCGATTCCGTTGTTCATGAGCCGCGACAGCGACGGGCCGGGGTTGATCGGCGGGAAGATGCCCTTGTTGTGCAGGTCGCGAGCCAGGTAGATCTGGCCCTCGGTGATGTAGCCGGTCAGGTCGGGGATCGGGTGCGTGACGTCGTCGTCGGGCATCGACAGGATCGGCAGCTGCGTGACCGAGCCTTTCTTGCCCTTGACCACGCCGGCGCGCTCGTAGATCCCCGCGAGGTCGGTGTACATGTAGCCGGGATAGCCGCGGCGGCCGGGAATCTCCTCGCGCGCGCCGCCGATCTCGCGAAGCGCCTCGCAGTAGTTCGTCATGTCGGTCAGGATGACCAGCACATGGTAGTCGTGCTCGTACGCGAGGTACTCCGCGGCCGTCAGCGCCATGCGCGGGGTGAGGATCCGCTCGACCGCGGGGTCGTCCGCCTTGTTCAGGAACAGCACCGACCGCGCCAAAGCGCCGGTCCGCTCGAACTCCTTCGTGAAGAAGGTCAGCTCTCGCTGCGTGACGCCCATCGCGGCGAACACCACGGCGAACTCGCTCTGCTCGCCGATCACGGTCGCTTGACGCGCGATCTGCGCGGCCAGCTCGTTGGCCGGCAGGCCCGATCCGGAGAAGATCGGCAGCTTCTGGCCGCGGACCAGGCTGATCAGCGTGTCGATCGTGCTGACGCCGGTCTGGATGAACTCCTCGGGCTTCCGCCGTGCGACGGGGTTGATCGGCGCGCCGCCGATCGGCAGCCGCTTGTCGGCGACGACCTCGGGCAGGCCGTCGATCGGCTCGCCGATTCCGTTGAAGCGGCGTCCGATCATCTCCTTGCTGACGCCGAGGCGGGCGACGTTCTCGACCAGGCTGACCGTGGTCGAGGAGAGGTCGATGCCCGAGGTCTCCTCGAACACCTGGAGCACGGTGTACTCCTTGCTGACCTCGATGACCTGCCCGCCGCGGACGCGACCCGATCCGTCCTTGATGCTGACGATCGCGTTATAGCTGAGGTCGGGTGCGTTCTGGAGGAAGAGCAGCGGGCCGGAGACGTAGCTGACCTCGCTGTACTCCTTCTTGAGAAGGTTCTTGCTCACGTTCGCTCCTTACGCCGGCACCGCGAAGCTCTCGTCGAGCTGCGCGATGATCTGGTCGCGGTAGGCCGGGAACTCGTCCTCGGACACGTAGCGGGCACGGTTGACCTTCTCGATGACGGGATCGCCGAGCAGCTCCTCGACCGTGGCGCCCGACGAGACGGCCTCGCGGGCCTTGTCGTACAGCTTGAGCATCATCTGCAGCATGCCGTACGCCTTCTCGAGCGTGCACGAGGCGTCGACCGGATCGAAGCCGTTCTGCTGCAGGAAGTCCTGCCGCAGGATGCGACCGATCTCGATCACGAGACGCTCGGCGTCCTGCAGCGCGTCGGGGCCGACGAGCTGCACGACCTCCTGGAGGTCCGCCTCGCGCTGCAGCAGGTCCACGGCCCGGTCGACGAGGTCGGGGTAGTCCTCCGCGACGTTCTCCCGGTACCACTCCTCGAGGCCGTCCTTGAACAGCGAGTAGGAGCGGTTCCAGTTGATCGCCGGGAAGTGCCGCCGGCGCGCCAGCGACGCGTCGAGCGCCCAGAAGCAGCCGGTGATCCGGAGCGTCGCCTGCGTGACCGGCTCGGAGAAGTCGCCGCCGGCGGGGCTGACCGCGCCGATGATCGAGACGGCGCCCTGCTCGCCGGAGAGGGTGGTCACCCGGCCACCGCGCTCGTAGAACGCGGACAGGCGCGACGCCAGGTAGGGCGGGTAGCCCTCCTCGGCCGGCATCTCCTCGAGGCGGGAGCTGATCTCGCGCAGCGCCTCGGCCCAGCGACTCGTCGAGTCCGCCATGACCGACACCGCGTAGCCCTGGTCGCGGAAGTACTCCGCCAGGGTGATGCCGGTGTAGATCGACGCCTCGCGGGCGGCGACCGGCATGTTCGAGGTGTTCGCGATCAGCACCGTGCGCTGCATCAGCGGGTTTCCGGTCTGCGGATCCTCGAGCTCGGGGAACTCGACGAGCACGTCGGTCATCTCGTTCCCGCGCTCGCCGCAACCGACGTACACGACGATCTCGGCGTTGCCGTACTTCGCGATCGACTGCTGCGTGACGGTCTTGCCGGAGCCGAACGGTCCCGGGATCGCCGCCGTGCCGCCCATCGTGAGCGGGAACAGCACGTCGAGGATGCGCATGCCGGTCAGGAACGGCGTGACCGGGTCGAGCTTCTGCTGGACCGGGCGGGCCTGTCGCACCGCCCACGGGTGCGCCATCTTGAGCTCGCTGCCGTCCTCGAGCACGACGACGGGATCGTCGACGGTGTACTCGCCCTCCGACACGACGGATTTCACGGTCCCGCCCATGCCGGGCGGAACGAGGATCTTGTGGGTGAACGAGAACTCCGGAACGGTGCCGATCACCTGGCCGGCAGAGAGCTCGTCCCCCACCTCGACGGTCGGCGTGAACGCCCAGGTCGCGTCGCGCGACAGCGAGTTCACCGTGATGCCGCGCTCGATGTAGGTGCCGGACTGCTCCTGGATCTTGTCGAGCGGGCGTTGGATGCCGTCGAAGATGCCGTTCAGCATGCCGGGTCCCAGCTCGACCGCCAGCGGCAGGCCGGTCGACTCGACCGGCTCGCCGACGGTGAGACCGCCGGTGTCCTCGTAGACCTGCACGAACGCCGTGTCGCCGTCGAGGCGGATGATCTCGCCGACGAGGTTTTCGCCGCCGACGCGCACGATGTCGTACATGCGCGCGCCCATCATGCCTTCGGCGATCACGGCCGGTCCGGAAATTCTCGCGATCTTGCCTTGGATGGCCATGTCGTCTTCTCCTCTACTCCAGCTTGATGTCGAAGCCGATCGCGCTCCGCACCAAGTCCTTCATGTACGCGGTGGCGTCGTCGCCCTCGCCGAATGCGGCGCCCAGGCTGGGCACCGGCAGGATCACGGGTAAGTCCCGACCTCGCATCGCGCGCTCGGTGGCGGCCACGGGATCGGCCACCAGCCCCTCGTCGACGATCACCAGTCCGTAGGCGTCCTCTTCGATCAACGCCTCGAGCGCCTTGGCCGCCCCTTCGGGCTTCGCGACACGCACCTCGACGCCGGCGAGCCGGTAGCCGGTCGCCGTCTCGGCGTCGGTGAACACCACGACCTTATGCATGCCCGAGCTCCTTCTCGAGGTCGCCCCGCGGCACCCGGTAGTACGCGCCGCGGGCCAGCAGGCGAAGCTTGGCCGCCTCGGCCTCCTTGGCGCGGAGATAGCGGATGACCACGCCGATCCCCAGCGGGTCGCGGATCGCCGCCCTGCGGGCGGCCTCGTCCAAGGCGGCACGGACGGCGCGCTCGGCCCCGGCCAGGTCCTCGGCCTGCGCGACGGGCGCGAAGGTCCCCGAGCTCAGCGCCGACAGGCCCGACAGGCCCGCCTGGGCGAGCTGGAGGAAGGTGTCACGCTTGATCTCGCGACCCCCCTCGACGAACAGCGCGCCGGCGTCGATGTCGCGCCCCGCGACCTTGAGGGCGGTCCGCAGGTTGGCGGCGTCGATCTCGCGCTCCACATGGCGACGAAACGTCTCGGAGGTGTCGCCGGACCGGCCCGCCTCGGCCAGAAGCCCGAAGTACGCGTGGTCCAGCGCCAGCTCGAACGCGAGCAGGTCGTGATCGCTCGCGTAGTCGCGGGCGGCGCGCGCGAACGCCTGGGCCAACGGGTGCTTGGTCACCGACAGCGCCTGCGCGGCGGTCGGCAGGTCGGACGCGGCGACGAGCGACTCGATCGTCGCGGGCCGCAGCTCCCCGGCGCCCGTGAGGGCCTCGCCCAGCTGGCTGGGATCGCGTCCGGCGTGCTGCGCGCGAGCGACCGTCTTGAGGTCTTCCAGGTCGTAGCGCCGCAGCAGCGCGGCGATCATCCGCCTAGGCGCGCCGTCCGAGAACCCCAACATGCTCCTCGTCGTGGCGTGGAAGTCGGCGGCCAACGCCCGGTCCACGGCGCGCAGGCCGTCGCCCTGCGCCTGGGCCTCCTCGAGCGCGTGGCCGTAGGGAGACTGACCGAGCACGGCGGTGAAGCCGCGGAAATCCTCCGCAGCCAGCGCCGCCTGGTACGTCTCGGGGCCGAGCAGTCGCGACGCCATCCCCCGTACGCGGGCGTTGACGTAGCCGAAGTCGCTCGACATCTATGCCTCCTTGCTCGTCAGGGCGTCCGCCACCTCCGAGGCCAGCTCGTCGCGCAGCGCGTCCAAGCGGCCGTAGAGCGTGTTCTCGACAGCGATGCGGCCGGTCGTGACCTTGACCCCGGCACGCACCGACGGATCGGTCCGGACGTCGGCGTCCACGCCGGCCGCCTTCGCGGCCTTCTTCGCGACCGCTTCGTCGTCGGGATGCACGACCAGCGCGTCCGGCGTCCCGCGGACCCCGTCCAGCGCCTCGCGCAGCAGCGACGCGAAGACGGGGGCGTAGCGCGCGTCGTCCTCGGTGAGTGCGGCGATCTCGTCCTCCGCCTCGCGGAAGACCGACTGGATGGCCTCCTGCTGAGCGTTCAGTCGCATCGAAGCGGCCTCGAGCTGAGCCGCGCTCCGGGCGCGAACGAGGGCGGCCTGGCGTTGCGCCTTGGCCTGCCGTTCGCGGGCGGCGACGAGCGCCTCCGCCTCTCGTTCCGCGTCCGCGACGATCGCAGAGGCGCGTTCCCGCGCCTCTGCGAGGATGGCTTCGATCTCCGCGCTCGCTTCCTTGTCAAGCAGAGCAGCCAGATCCGCCACGCGATTCAGCCGATCTGACCGTTCAGGAAGAAGGCGATGACGAAGGCGAAGATGATGATCGTCTCGGGGATGACGAGGTAGATCAGGATCTGACCGAACGCCTCGGGGCGCTCCGCGAGCGTGCCGGCGCCGGCGGAGCCGATCGCGGCCTGCGCCAGGCCCACGGCGATGGCGGCGATGCCGATGGTGAGGGCGGCGCCGATCGCGATGATGCCGTCGCCGATGCTGCTCGCGGCTTCGGCGTCCTGCGCGAAGGCGAGGCCGAGGATCGAGGCGACGAGAACCAGGATGGTGATGAGACCGAGCTTGTTCATGCTTTTCCTCCATGGAGCCGGAACGGCGCGTAGGGTCGGCCACTCTCTTCGTAGAAGCCGAACTTGGTGAAGAATTCCACGTACTGCAGACGGAGCGGCTGCAGGGTGTGGCCGACGAGGGTGAGAACGACCGCGAACAGGTTGATGACCACGGCCACGACGATCCCGAGCAGCTCGCCGAGCACCGGGACGGCGATCGCGGCGTTCGTCGCGAAGCCGGCGTCGGTTCCCAGGTTGGCCACGAGGGCGGCCGAAAGGCCGACGGCGAACAGTCGCAGGTAGCTGAGGATGTTGCCCGAGTTCGAGATCAGCTCGACCAGCATGAGCGGGATCCCGGAGAGCACCACCCCGAGCAGGAAGATGGCCAGCAAGACGCCGGAGACGGAGAGCACCGCCGGGTTGAGCGCGTCGTTGAGGTAGCCGGTCGCGAACACGACCACGCCGGTGATGCCCGAGAACATGCCGACGCCTTCCCAGAGATGCTTGCGGTCGTGGTGCTTCCAGCCGTAGTAGGCGCGGATGCCCCAACCCAGCAGGACCTGGAGCGTACCGAAGCCCAGCGTCAGGATCAGCAGCGGCGTGAACACTTCGACGCGGAACAGCAGGATCTCGAAGATCCCCTTGTCGCCCGGATAGAACACCGGACGGCCTTGCGGCCAGCGCTCCAGGAAGTTGCCCCAGAACTCGCCGTACACGACGCCCCAGAAGATCGTCCAGCCGGCCGCCCAGTTCACGACGGCGCCGATTCCCGGCAGGTTGCGGGCAGGGATCACGATCCCGAGCGGACCGAGGTCCAGCTCCTTGCCCTTCTTCCCGCGCTGCCGGACCCACAGCCCGAAGGACAGGAAGATCAGGCCGTAGGCGACGTCGCCGACGACCAGACCGAAGAACAGCGGGAAGAACGCCGCGAGCGTCCAGGTGGGATCGAAGTTGCCGTACTTCGGTGGCGAGAAGAGCGCCAAGAGACCTTGGAACGGGCGCATCCAGCCGGGGTTCTCGAGCTTGACCGGCACGCCCTGGTCGTGATGCTCGTCCGCCGGTCGGTGGTCGACGACGACGTCGTCGCCGAACTGCTTCCGCAGACCTTCGGTGACCTTGCGCGCGTCCTCGCTGGGCACCCAGCCTCGGAGCGCGAACGCGTAGCGGCCGGTCGCGAGGTCCTCGAGACGCTGGAGCCGCGCGTGATGGTTGCGGATCACCGTATGCACCGTCGCGAGGCGCGGCCCATGCTGCGAGCCGAGCTTGACGAGCTGCTGCTCGAGCGAGGCGAGGCGCTTGGGAAGCTGCTGCGACCGCTCCTCCATCGTGTGGACGGCCTTGGCCGTGTCCAGGTGGGCGTAGCGACCGGGAAGCGAGAGCGGCGCCACGCCGGAACGCGACAGGGCGCGTCGCAGCTCCGCCTCGTCCCGCTCCAGAACGACGGCGACCACGAGGCGCTGATCGCCGTAGGCACGGTGCGTGACGAGGACGCGGTCCTCGAGCGCATCGGCCAGCGACGCCTCGATCTTCGGCACGGCGTCGGCCGGCGCCAAGAACGGCACGCCGGCGAGCCAGCGGCTCTGTTCGAGTTGCGCCAGCGTGGGGGCCAGGACGCGGAACACGGGCAGGTACTCGTCGACGGTGGCGCGCTCCTCGCGGACCTGGGCCCGCTCGGACATGACGGCGTCCGCCTGCGAGCCCACGTCGTCGAGGTACGACTCGATCTCCGCGAGATCGGTCGGCACCTCGCTCCTCGGGGCGGGCTTGACGCCCTCGGCGGAAAGCGTCTCGCGCAACGTGGCGATCCGAGCCAGAGCGCTGGCCCAGCGATCGGCCTCCTCGCGGTCTTCGCCGACGAGGCGGTTGCGGACCAGCTCGGCGCCCTCCTCGGGCTCCAGCGGGTCGATCTGCACGACGCCGAGGCTCTGCAGCGACTGCAGAACCTCTCGCGCCGCGCTGCGACGCCCGACGACCGTGAGCCGGTCCATGCGGGCGATCATGGCAGCACGCGCTCCATCACCAGTTCGGCGGCGGCGGCGCGGCGCGCCTCGGCACGGCTACGGATCGACTCGGCGTCGGACCGGGCGCGCTCGACGATCTCGCTGCGCTCGGTCTCAGCCTCCTCGGCTCCGGCCCGGCGTTCCTCCTCGGCGATCCGGTCGGCGCGGTTCCGCGCCTCCGCGAGCGTCTTCTCGGCCTCGGCGCGCGCTTCGTCGACGATCTTCGTCGCCTCGCTCTGCGCGCTCTCGACCTTGCCGGCGAGCGTCCGTTCCTGTTCGACGAGGCGTTGCATCAGGTTGTCTCCCTGGGCTTCCAAACGCCCCTCCTCTCCTCCCGGCAGCACATGACGCCGTCACGGCCGCGGCGGTGGCGGTGATGGTACTGAGGTCTACGGGTAGCGCCCGCGAGAACGTGTCGCCCCTCGTGCGCTGCCGGACGAGGATACCAGCAGACTCGAAAGGGTGTCAATCGCGAAAGGGCGCTCGCTCGCGAAACGAAAACCCGTCCTGGACGGCGTCCTAGCCCATCGCCCGATTCAGCGTCGCTTGCCTCGACCGAACCCCGACGGCAGCCGAACCCGGCGCTCGGCCTCCCGGGCGGCCAGCGCGCCCTGCAGCTCGCCGAGCTCCTGGTAGCACGCCCGCAACGTCTCGGGGGCCAGATCGGGCGTCTCGAGCAAGCGCCGGATCTCCTCCATCCGTTCCTTCAGGCGACGCCGGAGCGCCTCGGTCCCCCGCTCGAGCACGCGCTCGCGCAGCCGCGACAGGCTGATCTCGAGGTGACGCTCGACCTGCGAGCGCCGGTCCGCCGCCTCGCCTTCGTGCTCGAACGCTCGGACGAAGAGCAGATCGGCCTCCTCGCGCTCGCGGTAGCGTGCCAGGATCCGATCGGTGTCGAAGCCCTCCTCGTCGCAGATCCGTCCGAACTCGCGCAGCAGCGACGGCTCCAGCTCCGGCGGCAGCTGCGACAGCACCCTGGCCAGCCGTTCGCGGAGCCGGCCCGGCTCGCCCAGCAGCAGCGCCATCACCTCGAGCTCGATCCCCTTCGCGCCGCCCGGCGCGGCGCCCGGCCTGCGCATGCCACGGACCTGGGTCTCGTCCAGCGTCCGTCCGCGCCGGTTCTCGAGCCACGCCAGCAGCTGCCTCTCGTCGAGCTCCAAGGCGTGCGTGACGAGCCTGCGCATCTCGGCGGCCACCTCGTCGTGCAGGCCGCGCGGCGCCATCGCGGGCGCCAGCGCCTCGAGGATCGCCTTGCGGCCCTCCGGCGTCGAGGCGTCGTGCGCCTCCATCACCGAGCCGAAGCGGAACTCGACCTCGGACGCGCCCCGCTCCAGCGCGGCGCGGAACGCCTCGACGTGGCCGCCCAGCACGGCGTCCGCCGGGTCCTTCCCGAACGGGACGGTCACGGCCCGCACCAGGAAGCGACGTCCGACCGACTGGTCGAGCCCCGACAGCACCGCCCGCTGACCCGCGTCGTCGGCGTCGAACGCCAACAGCAGCCGCTGCACGTCGAGACGGGACAGCGCCTGGGCCTGCGCCTCGGTGAGCGTGGCTCCCAAAGCGGCGACGGCGTGGTCGAAGCCGGTCTGGTGCAGCGCGATGACGTCCATGTAGCCCTCGACCACCAGGCACGCGGAGCGCTCGCGAATCGCGGGCCGCGCCCGGTCGAGGCCGTACAGCAGGCTCCCCTTGTCGAAGATCTCGGTCTCGGGGGTGTTCAGGTACTTGGGGACCTCGTCGCCCAGCACGCGGCCGGCGAACCCGACCACCCGGCCCAGCCGGTCCCGGATCGGGAAGACGATCCGGCCTCGGAACCGGTCGTAGCGCCTCCCCCGCTCGTTCTCCGAGACGAGTCCGGCCGCGAGCAGGTCGTCGTCGCGCACGCCCTCGGTGAGCGCGTGGCGCAGCAGGCCGTCCCAGCCGTCGGGCGCCCAACCGAGCCCCCAGGCGCGCACGCTCTCGTCGGTCAGCCCGCGGCCGCGCAGGTAGGCGAGCGCCGCCTCGCCCCCCGGGCGCTCCAGGTTGCCTCGGAACCAGGCCTCGGCCAGCTCGTTCACCGCGATCAGATCGCGACGACGGCCGCTGGCGGGATTGGGGCGCGACGCCTCGACCTCGACCCCGGCACGCCGCCCCAGGATCTGGAGCGTCTCGAAGAAGTCGACTCCCTGCGTCTGCATCACGAAGTCGAACAGGTCGCCCTTGGCGCCGCAGCCGAAGCAGTAGTAGAAGCCCTTGCCGACGTGCACGTGGAACGACGGAGTCTTCTCGGCGTGGAACGGACAGAGCCCCTTGAGCCGCTCGCGCCCGGCCGGCTTGAGCGCGACGGTCTCGCCGATCACGTCGGCGAGGTCGAGCCGGGCACGGATCTGTTCCTTGACGTCGTCGGACATCGTCGCCCTCCCGGATTCGGCCGAGGCCCCGCTCAGGCCGTGACGTGCAGCAGCACGCCCTCGGCGTCGTGCACCAGCAGCTCGTCGTCGGGTCCGCGCCACACGGCGCCCGGCGCCACCAGGAGCGCCTGCCAGTCGCCCTCGCCCAGCAGCTCGCGCGGGACCAGCGACCACGGCTCGCCCTCGAGGTTCGCGATCAGCGCCACCGACTCGCCGCCGTCGGGAGCGTGCCGAACGCCGTGCACCAGCACGCCTCCGTCCTCACGGACGCGGCGGCCGAAGCGCTCGGCCGGTCGCAGGTCGTTGCGTAGCCACGGCCGCGCACGCCGAATGCGCCGAAGCGCGAGCGAGGCGTCCATGCGGACCGGGTCCAGCCGGTGCTCCGCCCGCCACACCACGCAGGCGTCGTGCAGATCCTCCATGAACGCCCGGGCGGCGTGCCGCAACACGTCCGGCTCCAGCTCGAACGGCGCGACGATCCCGGCGACGCGTCCGGCGGCCGCGACCTCGTCGGCCTCTTCCGCCCCGGCCTCGACCGCGTCGCGGAGACCCTCGAACAGGTGCGCCGCGGCGCCGTGATCGTGCAGCCCGAGGCCCTTGAGGCGCGGGAAGGCGTCTTCGCGGGCGTACTCGTCCGGTCCGAAGCGCCAGCGGAACACCCCCGCCTCCTGCGCGGCGACCTTGACCGCGTAACGATGGTCGGCGTTGCGCATGAACGCCCAGGGCGCGCGCATGCCCGCGGCGACGAACGTCATCGGAACGCCGGGGAGCAGGCCGTAGAACATCATGTCGGCGGCGGGATGATCGTAGCTGCGCCGCAGGATCTCGGGAAGATCGGCGCCGAGCCGGTGGTTGATCGCGGCGCTCGACGCGATCTGGGCGCCGCGCCGCAAGGTGTCGTGGTTCGCGCAGCCGCTGATCCAACGCTCGCCGTGGTCGCAGATCTCCTCGATCCGCCACCAGCGACTGCTCCAGAAGCCCTCGAGCGACGGCGTGTTGTGGGAGAACGTCAGCGGCCCCCACTGGAACGCGTGCGGCTGGTCGTCGATCACGTCCATGTAGGTCGACGCGGTCGGCCAGTCCTGGCGCGGCCACGGACGTCCGTCCTCGAAGATCATGAACGGTCGGTAGCGGACGTCGGCCACCTGCTGGACGACGGCGCTCATCTCGCGCAGGTAGGCGTCGTCGTGCACCATCTCGCCCGTCGCCTCGTCGAGGACCTTGTGGTCCTGCGCCGCGTCCACGCGCACGCCGTCTGCGCCGTGATCCACCTTGCGACGCTGCATCTCGAGCAGCAGCGCGCGCACGGTCGGCTCGCGGAAGTCGAGGTCGGTGCCGTACATGTTCGGACCCAGGAACCAGGTAGGCGGCAGCAGCTCCAGCGCCTGAGAATCGGCGTGGCCGAACACCACGTCCAGCACCAGCCGGATCGGCATGCCGGGAAAGGTGTGCAGCACGACCGCGAGGTCGACGAGCTCGTCCGGCCTGCCGGAGCGGAGCAGCGAAGGCGAGACCGCGGCGGAGCCGAAGATCGTCGTGTCGTAGCCCCAGTCGATCGTGTTCGGCGGGCGGAGACGCGCCGCGGCGTCCGTGCCGGCGCCGGTCAGCTCGAAGCGGGGCGGATCGGTCGGGTTCTCGATCACCGGCTCGACCGGCAGCAGCTGCACGGCGTCGTAGCCGAGGAACGCCTTCTCGGCCGGCGTCGGCTCCTGGCCGGAGCGCACCTTGTCGGCCAGCGCCGCGTACAGGTCGACCAGGTCCGCCAGCGTCCCGCCGTGCGTGGCGGTCCCGACGTGGACCTGCAGCACGTGGCTCGGCGGTCCGAACCTGGGCGGCTCGCCGTCGGGACCTTCGCCGCCGATGCCCGCGCGCCGGAAGAACTCCGCGTCGCCTCGGCCCGCGTGCATGCGGTCCACGTCGTACAGCTCGGCCGGGCCGTGGATCCCGTACGGGAGGGACGCCGCCATCGGATCGCCCCAGATCCGCTCCTCCCCGTCCCCTGCCGTCACCACGAACCGGTACAGCGTGCCCGGCTCCTCACGGCAGCCGGCCACCGCGCCCGACACCGCCAGCCAGGCCCAGCCGCCGTCAACCGTCATCGGCAGCCGTTGACGGGCCACGGGAACGGTGCCGTCGCCGCAGGCCGACTGCGGCGCGAGCAGCTGGACGGTTTCGAGCTCGACCCGGTCGCGGGCGGGATCGATCTGCGGCAGCCAGACGCCGAACTCGGCCCGGCCGTCGACCGGTCTCGCTCCGGCCCGGACCGCGGTGGCGCGTGCGGCGTCGAACGGAGCGCGCTCGCGGCGCTCCGCCGCCGCGCGCTCGATCAGCTGGCGCGTGCCCGCCTCGTGGACGCGGAGCGGACCGCCCGGGGGCCGGGTCACGTCAGGCCTCCTCCTCCACCGCGGCGGGCTGCGCGGGGTAGAGCGGCAGGTGTCCGAGCGAGACGACGTCGTCGCGGGCGTCGCCCTCGGTGAACACGACCATCGTGGCGACCACCTCGGCGCCGACCTGCTCGAGCAGATCGATCAGTCCGTGCAGCGTGCCGCCGGTCGAGACCACGTCGTCGACGATCGCGACGCGCCGGCCCCGCAGCCGCTGCACGTCTCCGCCGTCCAGAACGAGGTTCTGCGGGCGTCCCGTGGTGATCGACACGACGGACCGGGTGATCGCGTCGACCATGTACGGCTTCTCGGTCTTGCGGATCACGACGTACGGAACGCCGGTGTTTCGCGACAGCGCGTGCGCCAGCGGAACGGCCTTGACCTCGGGCGTGACGAACGCCTCGATGCCCTCGGGCATCACCTCGGCGAGCGCGACCGCGGCGGCCTCGACCAGATCGGTGTCGCCGAGCAGGTTGAGGAGGGCCACGGACACGCCGCCGACGTCGACGATCGGCAGGTCGCGGACCTCCTGTCCGATGCGGATCTGGTGGGTGTTCATGACGGGTTCGTTCCCTTCGGATGGTCGGACGGTTCCACGTCGGCCGGGTCGCGCCCAGGGTACCGCGGACCGTGGGTCCGGTCGGTGGCCCGTTGCGGCGGGGGCGTGCTGCGGCGGGTCCGGCGGACCGTGCGGCATGCTACCCGACGGCGGCCCGACTTCCCGCTCCGGGGCGCGGCGCACCGACGGGGGGGTGGTACGCTGCACGGCGTGGAGGACGGCGCTCTCAGGCCTGCTCGGCTCGACGACTACGTCGGTCAGGAGCGGCTCAAGCAGAAGTTCCGCGTCTACCTCGAAGCCGCCAAGGGTCGAGGGGACGTGCTCGATCACGTGCTCCTCTACGGCCCTCCGGGGCTCGGCAAGACCACCTTGGCGCACATCGTCGCCGCCGAGCTCGGCGTCGGCCTGCGGGTCACCAGCGGACCTGCGATCGAGAAGCCGGGCGATCTCGCGGCGATCCTCACGAACGCCGTTCGCGAGCGAGACGTGGTGTTCATCGACGAGATCCACAGGCTGGGGCGCGCCGCCGAGGAGCACCTCTACCCGGCGATGGAGGATTTCGCGATCGACCTGGTGCTGGGGCAGGGACCCTCCGCGCGCACCCTGCGCCTGGACCTCCCTCGGTTCACGCTGATCGGCGCGACCACCCGGCCGGGCCTGATCAGCGGCCCGTTACGGAGCCGCTTCGGGATCCTCGAGCATCTCGAGTACTACCGCGACGAGGAGCTCGCCGAAGGCGTGAACCGCGACGCCCGCCTGCTGGGGTTCGCCGTCCACGAGGACGCCGCGCTCGAGATCGGGCGACGCTCGCGCGGGACGATGCGCGTCGCCAAGCGTCTCTTGCGGCGCGTCCGCGACTACGCGCACGTCGCCGGCGAGGAGGCGGTGAGCGTGGAGCGGACGCGGCACGCCCTCGACGAGCTCGGCATCGACGTCGCCGGCCTGGATCGGCGCGACCGGGCGCTCCTTCGGACCGTGGTCGAGCGCTTCGCGGGCGGGCCCGTCGGCGTGGGCACGCTGGCGACCGCCATCGGCGAGGACCGCGCGACGCTCGAGGAGGTTTACGAGCCGTTCCTGATCCAGCGCGGCCTGCTGCAGCGCACCCAGCGCGGTCGCATCGCGACGCCGGCCGCCTGGCGACACCTCGGCCTGCAGGCGCCGGCGGTCGCGACCGCGGAGGGCCTGTTCGAGGGGCACGGCTGACGTGATCGAGGGCAGCCTCCGGAACGTTCCGCTGACCGACGTGGTCCAGATCGTCTCCGAGGGCCAGAAGTCGGGCGTGCTCACCGTGGCGCGGCAGGAGGTGCGGGCGCGCCTCTACGTCGAACGTGGGCGCGTCCAGGTCGCCCACCTCGATCCGGGCACGCACCTCGGCGAGGTGCTGGTGCGCATGGACCTGCTCACCACCTTCGAGGTGCAGGAGATGCTGGCGCGGCAGGACCGCGAGAACGCGGGAACGCCCCTGGGCCTCATGGCGATCGAGGCCGGACTGCTCGCTCCCGAGGAGCTTCAGGCGGCGCTTCGACGGCAGGCCGTCGAAGCGCTCGCGGAGCTGCTCGGCTGGCGCGAGGGGACCTTCTCGTTCGCCGAGCGGTCGATCACCTCCTCGCAGGCGCCGACCGAGGGCTCCCACGACGCCATGCGCCTGCTGATGGAGGCCGACGCGATGCGCCGGGAGCTGGACGAGGGGACCGCCGATCCGGCGACGATCTATCGCCGCGTGGGCGATCCCACCGACCACGAGCTGCCGCCCGGGGCGTGGGAGCTGCTGGGCCTCGTGGACGGCTTTCGTCCCGCCCGGACGATCGTCGCCGACGTCGATCTGAGCGAGGGACAGGCGCTCCGGCTGCTGCGTCGACTCGAGGACCTCCAGGTGATCGAGGGGGTGGCTCGGGACGGACCCGATCCGGCGGTGATGGTGGTGTGCGCCAGTCCGGCGCTGCAGCGGCTGATCCGGCTGTCGCTCCAGCGCGTCGGCCTGCGGCCCGAGCTGTTCGAGGCGCCGGCCGACGCGCTGGCCGCGCTGGACGCCGTCCGGCCGCGGGTACTGGTGGTGGACGACCGCGAGGGCGAGGGCTGGCGGCTTCTCCGGCAGGTGCGGAGCACGGCCGGCCTGGGCCACCTGCCCGCCGTGGTCCTGACCGACGACGTGCACGGCGGACTCCTGTCGCGCTGGCGGCGTCCGAAGGCGGAGGTGCTCTCCCGTCCGTTCGCCGAGCTGGAGCTTCAGGAGAGCGTCGCTCGGCTGGCCGGACGACAGGTCGTCTGAACCGTCGCCCCGCGTCTAGCCGGGGCCCGCCAGCAGCCGTGCCATCGCCAGCACCGAGGCCGCGCTCCACGCCTGGAGCTTGCAGGCGTCCGGATAGGCGACCGGGGGACCGTCGTCGCGGGCGTCGCCGGCGATCAGCTCGGGCGCGCGCCCCGACGGACTGGCGGCGGCCAGATCCAGCACCGCGCGCGCGACGCGCCTGGCGTCGGCGTGCCGTCCGTAGCGAGCGAGGCCGACCCCGAACAGCGCGGTGTCGTGCGGCCAGACGGAGCCGGTGTGGTAGCTCAGCGGCGCGTAGCGGGCCTCGCCCTCCGCCAACGTCCGCACGCCCCATCCGCTCCACGCCGACGGGCCGGTCAGCGCCGCTGCGACCGCGGTCGCGTGGCGGCCCGGAACCGAGCCCGTCCAGAGCAGGTGGCCGGCATCGGAGGCGAGCACGGCCAACGGTCGACCGTCGCCGTCCAGCGCCAGCGCGTGACAGCCGGCCGGTCCGAGGCCGGGGAGGAAGAACCGACGGGCGAGCGCACGCCTGATGGCGCGGCCGCGCCTCCGGGCGTCGGCCGCGCCGTCGTCGTCGCCCAGGCGCCCGAGCAGCTCGGCCGCGTCGCGCCAGGCGGCTTCGGCGTAGCCCTGGACCTCCACCACGGCGAGCTCGCCCGTGGCCAGCGTGCCGTCCAGGTGCGTCATCGAGTCGCCGGCGTCCTTCCACGACTGCACTTGGTAGCCGCCCTCGCCGGAGCGGAACCGCAGGAGCCCGTCCGGATCGCCGGCCCCGGCGTCCCGCATCCAGCCCAGGGCGGCGCGCAGGGCGGGCTCGAGCTCGTGCAGCAGCTCTGCGTCCCCGGCCTCGACCCGCCGTCGCAGCAGCACGACCCAGAGCGGGGTGGCGTCGACCGTGCCGTAGTGCGGGCCGTGCGGCGTTCGGCCCAGCCGCGTCACCGCGCCCACGCGCATCTCGTGCGGGATCTTTCCCGGCGCCTCGGCCCGCCACGGGTCGTGGCGCCGTCCTTGCAGCGCCGCGAGCAGCCGCAGGCTGCCGCGGGCGGCTTCTTCCGCCTCCGGTACGAGGAGGCAGGCGATCAGCGCATCGCGCCCGAACGGCGCGACGTACCAGGGGACGCCGGCTGCCGGTACCGGACCGACCGGCGTCGGCAGCAGCATCGCCCGCAGGTCGGCGGCGGCGTGGGCCGCGAGCTCCGCGTCGCGGGCGTCGAGCCCCGCCAGCATGGAATCCGGCGCGACGCGACGCCGCCAGGCGTCGGCGTCCGGGAGCATCAGCGGCTCGCCGGGGACGACGTCGGCGAGGCGGGCTGGCAGGCCTCGCGGCTCGGGCTTCGCGGCCGCTCGTCGCTCGATCCGGACCCGCACCTCGACGACGCGGCGGCCACCGGCCGGGATCCGGGCAGCCAGCGCCAGCCCGTCCTCGCGGAGCGCGACGTCGACCTCCGGGCCCGCGTCGACCCGGAGCTCCAGCCGGTCGACGACGCCGTCGGGCGCCCGGCTCTCGACGTTCAGCACCGTCGCGTCCAGCGACGCCGTGCGGTCACGCGCGACCGTCTCGGCGAAGCCGCGAACCTCGAACACGTCCTCGACGCATACGTCGAGCCGCAGCTCGGCGTCGAGGCGCGCCTCGACGCCGGCGGGCGCCGTGAGCTCCAGCCGGTCGTCGAAGCCGTCCTCGCGCAGCCGCAGCGAGCGCTCGACGCCCAGCGTCTCGCGCGGGCTCGACAGGCCCATGCGGCCCACGCCGCCCTCGATCCTGGACAGCCGCTGGCGCAGCGTGCCGGGGCCCCGGCCGTCGAGCCGTAGCTCGCTCAGCTCGCCCGGCCAGCTCCAGTGGTAGCGCCGCAGCCAGCGGGCGTCGTGCGCGAACAGGCCGTGCGCCTGGGCCCGGACGCCGCCGTCCGCGTCGGCGGCCAGGGCCACCGAGCCTTCCTTCAGGACCAGCGGAAACGGATCGCGTCGCATCGGACCTCCGTGCCGTTCGGGCGACGCATCGCGGCGACTGTGTACCCGAACAATCGCGTGCAGGGCCACAGAAGTGCGTCTTGCCGGTCCCCGCGCGAAGTGCTATCGTCACCGTATCAATTCGGTCTCGACGCACCTCCGGAGCTGGCCGTCGCGCCCGCTCCTCCGCGGTAGCCGTCGTGGATCCGGACCGGTTGATGGCGCCGGCCCAAGGTCGGCAAGAGGCGTCCCCCGTACGAACGGGACGTTCGCACGTCGAGAGGAAAGGTGAGACATGAAGAAGGTCATCGCCAGTCTGGCCATCGCGCTCCTCGTGAGCCTGGTCAGCGCCCAGACGATCACCGTCGCCGCAGGCGCGGTCGGTCAGGAGCTCGAGCTCACGAAGGCCGGTGCCGAGCGGTACATGGAGCAGAACCCCGGCGTCACGGTCGAGGTGCTCGAGACCGGCGACCTCGCCGACGACCGCCTGTCGTTCTACCTGCAGCTGTTCGAGGCGCAGTCTCCCGACGTCGACGTGATGCAGATCGACGTGATCTGGCCCGGCGATCTGCAGCAGCACTTCGTCGACCTGTTCGAGTACGGCGCCCGCGAGGTGGCGGACCAGCACTTCGACGCCATCGTCCAGAACAACACCGTCGACGGCAAGCTCGTCGGCATCCCCTGGTTCACCGACGCCGGCCTGCTGTACTACCGCACGGACATGCTCGAGAAGTACGGCTTCGACGCTCCCCCCGAGACCTGGACCGAGCTCGAGGATATGGCCGAGATGATCCAGGCCGGGGAGCGCGCCGAGGGCAACCCGGACTTCTGGGGCTTCGTCTGGCAGGGCAACGCCTACGAAGGCCTGACCTGCGATGCGCTCGAGTGGGTCGCCTCCCACGACGGCGGCACGATCGTCAGCTCCGACGGCGTCATCACGATCAACAACGAGGCCGCCGTCACCGCGATCGAGAAGGCGGCGGGCTGGGTCGGCACGATCAGCCCCAACGGCGTGACGAACTTCGCCGAAGAGGACGCCCGCAACATGTTCCAGGCGGGCAACGCGGCGTTCATGCGCAACTGGCCGTACGCCTACTCGCTGGGCCAGAGCGACGACAGCGCCATCCAGGGCCTGTTCGACGTCTCGACGCTGCCCCACGGCCCGGGCGGAGAGCCCGCGCACACCCTCGGCGGCTGGCAGCTGGGCGTGAGCGCCTACAGCGAGAACCCCGAGGTCGCTGCCGACGTGGCGCTGTTCCTCGCCTCGTACGAAGAGCAGAAGTTCCGTGCGATCGAGGGCTCGTTCAACCCGACGATCGAGGCGCTGTACGAGGACGCCGACGTTCTCGAGGCCACCCCGTTCTTCGGCTCGCTCTACGACGTGTTCGTGAACGCCACCGCGCGTCCGTCCACCGTCACGGCCCCGAACTACGCGGCCACCTCGCGCGCCTTCTTCTCGGCCGTCCATAGCGTCCTCACGGGCCAGGAAGACGCCGACATCGCGCTCGAGCTGCTCGAGCTCGACCTGCAGGACATCACCGGTTTCCCCACCGGGGAGCCCGACGCCGCGGCAGCGCAGTAGCGGGCCCGACGATTCGGAGCGTGGGGCCGTAGGCCCACGCACGCAGCGACCAGGTCGGACCCGTCCGACCTGGTCGCTCGCCTACCGGGGGCCGTCCGTCCCCCACCCGTCCGTCCCGAACCGTGCACGGGCTCTAGGAGGTGTCCATGGCCGATCCGTCCCAAGATGGCGCGAAGAAGGTCCGCTCCGGCGGTCCCTCCGAGCTGGCCAAGGCCGAGGAGCGGACCGCTCTCTGGCTGCTGATCCCTACCTTCGTCATCATTTTGATCATCGCCTTCTATCCGCTCGGACAGGTGTTCGTCGAGTCGTTCCGGCAGCGCGAGTTCGCCTCCGGCAACCCCGGCACCTGGGTCGGCTTCCAGAACTACCAGCAGCTGCTGGCCGTCACGATGCGCCAGCTCCCGGTCGAGCTCGGCGACGACGGCCAACCGGTCGTCGAGGACGGCGAGGTGCAGTACGAGAGCTGGGTCCGCGTGCTCCCGCGCGAGCCCAATCGCTACCGCGCCGTCTGGGAGTTCGGCCTGTTCGGCAATCGCTACGTGGTCGGAGCGATCACGCCGGAGTTCATCCGCGCGGTCTGGGACACGATCGTGTTCTCGGTGGTCGCGGTGTTCTTCGAGACCGTGCTCGGGATGATCATCGCGCTGGCCCTCACCGCGAAGTTCTTCGGCCGAGGGGCGATGCGCGCCGCCATGCTGGTGCCGTGGGCGGTGATCACGGCCGTCTCGGCCCGCATCTGGGAGTGGATGCTCCAGCCCACCCGCGCCGGCCTGTTCAACACCGTCGGTTCCGCGCTGGGGCTGAACGACGGCCGCACGAACTTCTTCGGCGAGGCGGCGCTGCAGCTGCCCAGCATGATCGTCATGGACGTCTGGAAGACGACGCCGTTCATGGCGCTGCTGCTGCTCGCGGGACTGTCCACCATCCCCAAGGAGCTCTACGAGGCGGCCCGGGTCGACGGCGCCAACCCGTTCCGGCAGTTCTTCTCGATCACGCTGCCGCTGCTGGTTCCCACGCTGGCCGTCGCGCTGATCTTCAGGACCCTGGACTCGCTGCGCGTGTTCGACATCTTCCAGGTGGTCCTCGGGAGGTCGAGGTACTCGATGGCCTCCTATGCGCAGGACATGTTGATCAGCGTCCGTGACGTCGGGATGTCGTCCGCGGCGTCGGTCGTGATCTTCATCCTGATCTTCGGCTTCGCGGTCACCTACATCCGGATCCTGGGGGTCGAGACCGAATGAACAAGCGGACCCTCCACATCCTGCAGCGCGTCGGCTTCTGGATCCTGATCATCGTGATCTTCGTCTACCTCATGTTCCCGTTCTACTGGGCACTCGTCTCGGCGTTGAAGACGCAGCGGGAGCTGATCCAGACGCCGGCCACGCTGTGGCCCGACCAACCCACGCTCCAGAACTTCCGTGCCGTCCTGAGCAGCGCGACGTTCCTGCGCGCGCTCTGGAACAGCACGCTCGTGTCCGTCGCCGTGACGGCGCTCAGCCTCGGCGTGGGCTCGTTCGCCGGCTACGCGCTGGGCAAGATGCGCTTCCGCGGCAAGACTCCGTCGCTCTACGTGATCCTGGCGATGACGATGTTTCCGCAGATCGCGGTCCTGGCCGGCCTCTACGCGGTGATCAGGGTGCTGAACATGCCCGCGATCCCCAGCATGATCCTCTCCTACATGCTGTTCACCCTGCCGTTCACCGTCTGGGTGCTCACCTCGTTCTTCCGCGGCCTGCCCGACTCGCTGCTGCAGGCCGCCCAGGTGGACGGCGCCACGATGATGCAGAGCTTCGTGTACGTGCTGCTGCCGCTCACGGCGCCGGCCCTGGTGACGACCGGTCTGCTGGCGTTCATCCAGGCGTGGAACGAGTACCTCTTCGCGTTGACGTTCACGATCATCGAGGAGCAGTCGCGAACGGTGCCCGTCGCGATCGCCCTGTTCACGGGCGAGGTGGCGCGCCAAGAGCCGTTCGGCGAGATCATGGCGGCCGCCGTGATCGTCACGATTCCCCTCGTGGTCCTGGTGCTGCTGTTCCAGAACCGGATCGTCGAAGGCCTCACCGCAGGCTCCGTCAAGGGCTGAGCCGGACGAGGTCCCCGCTCCGCCACGACCCGTGCGGGCCGCTCGTTCGAGCGGCCCGCATCACGTCGCCCCGAGGACCCCCGCGATCTGCTCGAACGCCTCGGGGTTCGCGGCCGACGCCGTGTCGGACGGCCAGCGGCCGTTCACGACCTCGGTGATCGCGAGCTCCATCGTCTTGCCGCTGCGCGTCCGCGGCAGGTCCGGCACCGCCAGGACCCGGGCGGGAACGTGCCGCGGGCTGGCGCGACGACGGACCGCGGCGCGAGCGCGCGACGCGAGCTCGGCCTCGTCCGTGGTCGTCGGATCGGCCAGCACGATCAGCAGCCAGATCTCCTCGTCGTTCTCGCTGCGCCTCGCCACCGCGACCGCGTCGGCCACCTCGGGGAGCGCCAGTACCGGACCGGTCACCTCCGCGCTTCCGATCCGCACGCCGCCCGGGTTCAGCGTCGCGTCGCTCCGTCCGTGGTGTCGGTAGCCGCCCTCCTCCGTCCGCTCGATCCGGTCGCCGTGCGTCCACGCTCCGGGAACGCGGGAGGCGTAGGTCTCGCGGTATCGGACGCCGTCCCGATCCCCGACGAACCCCAGCGGCATCGAGGGAAGATCGCTGCGGCAGACCAGCTCGCCCGGACCGAAGGGCATCTCCCGTCCCTCCGGGTCCATCACCGCGAGGTCGACGCCCAGCCCCGGACGCTGGAGCTGCCCGGCGTACACCGGCAGCGTGGGGACGCCCAGCAGGAAGCACGACACGATGTCGGTGCCGCCCGAGATGCTGGCCAGGTGCACGTCGGACGCCACCTGCTCGTACACGTAGCGGAAGCCGGCCTCGGAGAGCGGCGAGCCGGTCGAGGCCACGGTCCTCAGGGCGGGCAGCCCCAGCTCGGCGGGCCTGGCCCCGACGCCTGCCAGGGCGTGCAGGAAGCGCGCGCTGGTGCCGAAGAAGGTCACGCCCTCGTCGCGCGCCAGCCGCCACAGTCGCAGCGGGTCGGGGTGCGCGGGCGAGCCGTCGACCAGGACGATCGCCGCCCCGACGCCCAGCGCGGCGACCAGCCAGTTCCACATCATCCAGCCGGTCGTCGTGTAGTAGAGGACCCGGTCGCCGCGCCGCACGTCGCCGTGGAGATGGAGCTCCTTCCACTGGCTCAGGAGCGCGCCGCCCGCACGGTGCACGATCGCCTTGGGCGTGCCGGTGGTTCCCGACGAGTACAGCACGTAGACGGGGTGATCGAACGGAAGCGCGCGCGTGGCGGGCGCGGGTCCGGCAGGATGCCGGCCGGTCCACGAACGCCACGGCTCGAAGCCCCGGGGCGGCTCGGCGTCCGGCTCGCCGGGCACCGGCAGCGCTACGCGCACGCCGGCCTCCGGCAGCCCGGCCGCCAGCGCGGACAGCGTCTCGTGCGCATCGTGGCGCCGGCCTCCGTAGCGCGACGCTGGCGAGGCCAGCAGCGCTTTGGGCCGCAGCTGCGCGAAGCGGGCCGACGCCGCATCGGCGCCGAAATCCGGGCTTCCGCTGGTGAACAGAAGACCGTCCGCCGCGCACGCCAAGAGCGCCGCGACCGCCTCGGGAACGTTCGCGGCGTACACGGCGACCGCGTCGCCGGCCACCAGACCGGCTGCGCGGAAGCCGGCCTGGACCGCTGCGACCTCGGCCCGCAGCTCGGCGAACGTCCAGCGGCGCGTCGGCTGCCCCTCGGCGCTGGCGATGATCGCGACCTCGCCGTCCTCGACGCCGCCGGGCCAGAGCAGGCGGTCCACCACGTTCGCGGTGCCCCCCTCGAACCAGCGGACGAACGGAAGCGGGTCGTCCGAACGGACCTGCACGGGCCGGTCGCGCCACGGGATCCAGCGCTCCGCGAGCAGCGACCAGAACGCGTCGGGCTGCTCGACGCTCCACGCGTGGAGCGCATCGTAGTCTGCCAGCGGCCGGTCCGCCACGCCCTCGGCCCGGCGCGCGAAGCGCGTCATGGCCGACGCCGCCACGCGGCCGTCGTCGGGGATCCAGAGGGGCGTGTCCGGCACTGTGGCCTCCAAGGCGCCAGGCGTCGTCGCCGGGCGGGCGACGAGCGGGCTGGAACGGACCGACGCCGATGTCGCGTCGCGCCCGACGGTACCGTGACCCGGCGGTAGAGTGCGCGAATGTCCGAGCGCCCCCGACCCGCTGCGGCAGACGCCGAGGCAGACGGTACGAGGGACGGTTCGCGGCCTCGCCGCGGCCTGCCCGATCTACGCCAGATCCGCCGGCTGCTCGCGTTCACGCGTCCCTACCGCCTGCAGCTGGTCCTCGCCCTCGTCGCCACGTTGATCGCTGGGCTCGTGCAGCTCGCCTTCCCGCTGCTGTCGCGCGACCTGTTCAACGACGCCTTCGCCGCCGCGGGCGCCGGCGCCGACGCTGCCGCCAGCGCGGCTCCGGGCCGGATCGCGCTGTTGCTCGTCGCCATCTTCGGCCTGCAGGCCGGCTTCAACTTCTTGCGCGTCTGGCTCCTGGGCCTGGTCGGCGAGGGGGTCGTGGCCGACCTGCGGACGCGACTGTTCTCGCACCTGATGGACCTCTCCCCCGGATTCTTCCTGCGCCGCAAGACCGGCGAGATCACCTCGCGACTCGCCAGCGACGTCGCGACGGTCCAGTCGCTGGTCTCGAACGCGCTCGCGCAGTTCGTGAACCAGCTCGTGACGCTGATCGGCGGGGCGGCCGCGCTGCTGTTCATCAACGCGCGCCTGACGCTGGTCATGCTCGCGGTCGTGCCCCCGGTGATCATCGGTGGCGCCGTCTTCGGCCGGCGCTTGCGGCGCTTGTCGCGGGATTTCCAGGACCGCGTCGCGGACGCGAACGCGGACGCCGAGGAGGCGATCGCGAACATCCGCATCGTGCAGTCGTTCACCGGCGAGTCGGTCGAGCGCGCGCGCTACCGTGCCGGCATCGACGCCGCCTGGCGGCTGGCTCGGCGCCGCGTCCGCGTGCGCGCGGTGTTCGTGCCTGCGGTGATCCTGGCGATGTTCACCGGCGTGACGCTGGTGCTCTGGTACGGCGGCCGCCAGGTGCTCGCCGGCTCGCTCGCGCCCGGCGACCTGATCGCGTTCCTCCTGCTCACGCTGTTCATCGCCGGCTCCGTCGCGACCTTCACCGGCCTGTTCGCGCAGCTGCAGGAAGGGCTCGGTGCGTCACGCCGCATCTTCGAGCTGCTCGACGAGGCTCCCGACCTGTCCGTGCCCGCGATCCCGACACCGCTGCCCGACGATCCGCGCGACGTCCGCTTCGAGCGCGTCTGGTTCCGCTACGACGAGATCCTGACGCCGAGCGGGGATGGGGATCCGACGGGGGATCCGACGGCGCCGTCCGGAGGCGACGCGGCGGGCGCCACGCGCCTAGACGGGACGTCCGAGGCGGCGCCGGGAGCGGGCGCGGACGCGCCGTGGGTCCTGCGCGACGTCGACCTCGCGATCCGCCCCGGCGAGGTCGTCGCGCTCGTCGGCCCGTCCGGCGCCGGGAAGAGCACGCTGGCCTCGCTCCTGCCACGCTTCTTCGATCCCCAGCGCGGCGCTGTCCGGCTGGGCGGCGTCGATCTCCGCGACGCGGATCCCGCCGAGGTGCGGGCCCAGGTCGGGCTGGTGCCGCAGGAGACGCAACTGTTCTCGGGCTCGGTCGCGGACAACGTGCGGTACGGACGGCCGGACGCGAGCGAGGACGAGCTGATGGCGGCCGCGGAAGCCGCGCACGCCGCGGAGTTCGTACGGGCGCTGCCCAACGGCTGGGACACGCTCGTCGGCGAGCGGGGCCTGCGGCTGTCCGGCGGCCAGCGCCAGCGGATCGCGATCGCTCGGGCGCTGCTCAAGGATCCTGGCGTGCTGGTGCTCGACGAGGCCACCAGCAGCCTCGACAGCGAGTCCGAAGCACTCATCCAGGACGCGCTCGAGCGGCTGATGCACGGCCGCACCAGCCTGGTGATCGCGCACCGGCTGTCGACGGTGGTCGGCGCCGACCGGATCGTCGTCCTGCAGGGGGGCCGCATCGTGCAGATCGGTCGCCACGAGCAGCTCGTGGCGACCGACGGACTCTATCGAACGCTGTTCGAGACGCAGTTTCGCAAGGCTGGCGCGGCGACAGGCGGAAGCTGAGCTGGCGCAGCGCCCTCGTCGTCAGGAGCTCAGCGTGGCCTGCAGCGTGATCTCGACGCCGGTAAGCGCCTTGCTGACCGGGCAACCGTCCTTGGCGTCGCTCGCATAGCGCTGCAGCGTCGCGGCGTCGATGCCGGGGACGTCCGCCTCGCACACGAGGTCGACGCGCGTCAGGTGCGCCCCGCCCTCCGTCGAGAGGTGCACGCGAGCCTCGGTCTCGACGCGACGGGGCTCGTGGCCGTCTTTCGCCAACAGGTTGCTCAGCGACATCGAGAAGCAGCCGGCGTGCGCCGCCCCGATCAGCTCCTCGGGGTTCGTTCCAGCGCCCTGCTCGAAGCGGGAGGGGAACGAGTAGGACGCGTCGAACGTCCCGCTCTCGACGCTCACCGTGCCGTTTCCGGACTTGAGGTCGCCGCTCCAGACGGCACGACCTGTACGTACGGGCATGGGGTCTCCTTTCGTCCGCCGTTGGGCGGTCCGCTCGAGGATAGCGGGCGCGGCCCACCGGCGTCGTGGCCCCCGATGCCGTTCCGCGCCGGCCGAGCGGTCCCGAACCGGGCGCACGCCGTTGCGTGCGACCGTCGTCGCCTCGGGCGCCACGGCACGCCGCGCGACCGCGGTACCCTTCTCGGGTGCGTTCGGCCCGCCCCATCGGCCTCACCCTCCTCGCATTCGCCGTAGGACGTCTTGGCGTCTCCATGCTTCGGGGCGCGCCCCTCAGCGTGCTCCTCGCCGTGGGGCTCTTTGCCTGGGCCGGGACGGCAGGCGCTCAGGACCTCGTGGTCTCCTCAGGCGCCGGGCCGATCGCGTCGCACGGCTTCGGCCGGCCGGTGCGCCTCGCGGTGATCGCGGCCGGTGCGGATGCGCAGGTGGCGATCGCAGGCACGCGGGACGGACCGGCCGCCGTCTGGGAGGACGGCCGGGGAATCGTGCTGCAGCCTCTCGGGGCCGGCGAGCCCGAGCGCGTCGTCGACACGCGCGGCGTCCGCGGCCTCTGGGCCGGGGAGGCCGGCGGCGACCCGATCGTCGCCTGGCTCGAACGCGACCTGAGCGACGGGCAGGTTCGGCTCGTCTGGCGCTGGCGCGACGAGACGCGCGAGCTTCGCCGCGGCGGTCAGCCGCCACGCGTGCGCGTGGTGGCCGGCGGCCAGACCCCCGAGCTGGTCGCGGCCGTGCCGACGTCGGAGGGATGGCGGATCACGCTGTACGACTGGACCGGCGCCGCGCGCGAGAGCGACGTCCGTGACCTGACGGTGACCGGTCTGGACGCCGTTCGCGACGACGGCGCGGTGGTGCTGGGCTGGCTCGAGGGAAGCAGCGACGTCGTCCTGGGCCGCATGGACGCCGATTGGAGCGCCCTGGTCGCGCGCTGGCCCGACGGCTCGCTCCGCCCGGAGCCGACGACCGTGCTCGGCCCGGCTCGCAACGTCGGCAGCGGCGACGTCGTGCGCCTCGCGGCCGCGGAGGGCGGTGTCGCCGCGGCCTGGCCCGCGCCGGACGGCCGTCTGCAGGCACGCGACACGAGCGGCGACGTCCGGACGCTGGGGGCGGGGTCGCTGCTGGGGCGACCGGCCGGCTCGTGGACGTGGACCACGGGGGCGGAGGTCCGTCGTACGACGCCGGACGGCTCGGTCGTGACGGTGCTGCGGCTTCCCGCCGCGCCGGAGCGCGCCGCCCTCGGACGCGCGGCGGGCGTGACCGGGATCGCCTGGTCGTCGGGCCGATACGCCGGCGGACTCGAGGTGTGGGGCGTCACCGACCGGACGGCGTACCAGCCGACGTGGGCGGAGCGCGTCGCGGTCGCGATGGAGTGGGACCCGTGGCGACCGTGGAGCGCGGCGGGCGGTCATCTCCTGCTCTCGCTGCTCACCGCGGTCCTGCTGGCGATCGCCGCGGCGCCCTTCTGGTGGCTGGGCGCGGCGTTGGCGAGCCGCCGCCGGGCGACGTCGGCACGCGCCCAAGCGATCGACGGGGCGGCGCTGGGGATCGGGACCGTGCTGGCGGGGGTCGTGGCCGTGGCGATCGCGGCAGGGAGCACGTTGGACGCGGACGTCGTCCGGGCCCTCACCGGCGGGGTCGGCTGGACCGCCGCGGGCGCGCTCGCCGGCGTCGCGGCCGCTTGGCTCGCGCTGGGGGGCCGCGACCTGGAGCCGACGTTCGGACGGACCTTGGCCGCATCGGCGGCCGGCGGGACGATGCTGTTCGTGCTCGCGTTCGGAACGTTGGTCGCCTGGCAGCGGCTGTTCGGCGCGGTCGCGTGACGCGCGCGCGCCCGGGCCCAGCGACGGGACGTGCGCCCTAGCGGGCCAAACTGCCTATGGTAGCGTGCTTCAGGAGGCCGGATGACGTTCCAGGTAGGTGACCACGTGGTGTATCCATCGCAAGGGGCGGGCGTCGTCCAGGAGATCACGACGCGCGAGATCCTCGGCGAGCGACATGAGTACCTGAAGATCGTCTTCGTGCGCGGCAACATGGAGATCCTCGTCCCGCTCAGCAAGGGCCGCGAGGTGGGACTGCGACATACCGTCGGCCCCGACGAGCTCGCTCAGCTCGAGTCGGCGCTCGCGGACGGCGACCTCAGTCTTCCCCAGCAGTGGCCGCCGCGCTACCGCGCCGAACAGGAGATCCTGGCGGCCGGCCACGCCTACCAGCTGGCGCGACTCGTGGGCGTGCTGGCCAAGCGCGATCTCGAGAAAGGCCTCGCCGCGACCGAGCGCGAGGTGATGGAGTCCGCCAAGATGCTTCTGGCCAGCGAGTTCGCCGTGGTCGGCGACACCGATCTGGCGACCGCCGAAGCGCGTCTCGCGTCGCTTCTGCGCGAGCGCGTCGGCTGAGTCGGCGTTGTCCGGTCGCTCCGCGGACGACCTCGCTGGAGCCCCACCCGATCTCGGCTCGATCCGGGAGGTCGTCGCGCTCCTCGCGCGGCACGGACTGGCGCCGGACAAGGGGTACGGACAGAACTTCCTGATCGACCGACGCGCCCTGGCCGCCGTGGTGGACGCAGCCGATCCGCCCGCCGGAGCCACCGTTCTGGAGGTCGGACCGGGCCTCGGAGCGTTGACGCGCGCGTTGGCGGAGCGGGGCACGAACGTCGTGGCGCTGGAGCTCGACGCACGCCTCCTGCCGGCGCTTCGCGAGACCACCGACGCGTATCCGAACGTCGACGTCCGTGCCGCCGACGCGATGCGGTTCGCCCACGCGGAGATGCCCGAGGGCGCCTACCTCGTCTCGAACCTTCCGTACCAGATCGCGACCGCCCTGTTGGCCGAGGCGCTCTCCTCGGGACGCTACCGGCGCATGGCCGTGCTCGTTCAGCGCGAGGTGGCAGAGCGACTCGTGGCGCGTCCCGGAGCTCCGGGCTTCGGCGCCTACAGCCTCCTGGTCCAACACTTCGCCGCTGCCCGCATCGTTCGCGACGTCTCGCCCGGCTGCTTCCTGCCGGCCCCCAAGGTCACCAGCTCGGTCGTGCGGATCGATCCGCACCCGGGCGTGCACCCGGACCCGGCGACGTTCGCTCTGATCCGGGAAGGCTTTCGGCACCGCCGCAAGACGCTGCGCAAGAACCTCGTCACGGCAGGACGCGACGCGGCCGTGGTGGATGCGTCGCTGGACGCGCTCGGCCTCGACCGGCGCGTACGCGCCGAGGCGCTGGAGTTGGAGACGTGGCGCCGGTTGCGCGCCGCGCTGGACGCGCCTCGCACGCCGCGAGCATGAAGGCGGCGAAGGCCAGCGCGGCGAGCGCGCAGGCGGCGAGGAGGGGCGTAGCCGGCCCAGGGGGACGGGACGTCGCTCGGCGGGGCCCGCCGCGCCGTGGTTCTCCATGTCGTGACGGGACGCCTCGCTTCGCGATATCCTGCGAGGTCCGAGCACGCGCGGAACGCGCTTCGAGCGAGAAAGGGTGCGATGGCTGAGTTCCTCGTCGTCGGTGACGCGACCGTCGATCAGATGTACTTCGTGGACGCCGTCCCCGAGCCGGGGGGCGAGATGACGGCGACCCGTGCGGTGATGGAGCCGGGCGGCGCGGGCGGGACGATGGCCACCGCGCTGGCGCGACTGGGGCACGCGACGCGCATCGCGACGCGCGTGGGCACCGGTCCGTTCTCCGAGCTCGCGCTCAAGAACACGCGCGAGGCCGGGGTCTCCTCGGAGCTGATCCAGGTCGACACGGAGCTGCAGACGAGCAGCGTCACGATCCTCGTCACCCCCGACACTCAGAGGACGATGATCACCGCGATCGGCGCCAGCCGTGCGCTGGACGCCTCGTCGCTGGGGCCGGACGTGTTCCGCGACGTCGATGGACTGGTCATGAGCGCCTACAGCCTGGTGGACGGACCGCAGCGCGACTACGCCGTCAAAGCCCTGGAGCTGGCGCGCGCCGCGGGAGCGACGACGTTCGTGGACATGGGCACGGGCGCGGTGAACGCGCTCCGCGAGCGCCTGATCGGTCTGGTTCGCAAGGTCGACTACCTGCTCATGAACGAGCGCGAGCTGTTCGCGCTCACCGGCCGGGAGACGATCAGCGAGGCGGTCGCCGGACTGGCGTCGCACGGGATCGAGCGGCTCGTGGTCAAGGTCGGCGAAATGGGGTCGATCGTGATCACGCCCGAGCGCTCCGAGCTCGTCGACCCGTACGAGATCGACGGCGTCGTCGACACCACCGGGGCGGGCGACTACTACACCGCCGCGTTCGCCCACGCGATCATGTCCGGCGCGGACCTGATCGGCGCGGCGCGCGCCGGCAACGTCGCCGGCGCGCTGAACACGACCGAGGTCGGGGCGCAGCGTCGTTCGGTGGATCTCGCGACGCTCGAGCGCGAGGCGCGCGCGCTCTCCGCGCTCGGATCCTGAGATCGTGCGGATGACGTCGCGGCTCCCGCTGGTGGTGCTGGCACTGCTCGCGATCGTCCACGCGGCTGCGATCGGCTGGGCGCAGGACGCCCCCGGGGCGGCGAACGCCGAGGTCCGCTTCGATCGCGTCTGGCGCCTGGTGGACGAGCGGTACTGGGACGTGGGCGGCCTCGAGGTCGACTGGACCGATGTCCGGGAACGGTTCGCCCCCCGCGCGCGCGCCGCCACCGACGACGCCGCGCTGCACGCCGTGCTCGGCGAGATGGTGGCGCTCCTGGACGACGACCACTCGCGCTACGTAGCGCCCGACGAGGTCGAGCGCGTGCGCGAGGCGTACGGCGACCTGCCGTGCATCGGCGTGTTCTCGCAGGCGGACGCTGGGGACCGCAGCTCGGGTCCGGTGGGCTGGCGTCTCGAACGTGGCCTCGGGGTGATCCGCGTGGAGGACCTGGCTCGCGCCGGAACGTCGTCCGGGGTGCGGGCGGCCGTCACGGACCTGGAGCGCCGCGGAGCGCGGGCGCTGGCGCTGGACCTTCGCGGGAATCCGGGCGGGCGGCTGGTCGAGATGATGACGACGGCCGGCGTGTTCGTGCGCGGGCTGCTGTGGCGCGTCGCGACGCGCTGGAGCTTGCCGATCCCCTACCCCGCGCTGGGCGTCCCGGCGACCGACCTTCCCGTCGCCGTCCTGGTCGACGGCGAGGTGGCCAGCGCGGCGGAAGGCCTCGCCGGCGCCCTCCAGGCCAGCGGGCGCGCCGTCGTGATCGGCGAGCGCACCTCGGGCAACGTCGAAGCGGTCCTGCCGTTCTGCTTGCGCGACGGGGCGCAGGTCTGGCTCGCGACCGGCGTCCTGGCACCGATCGGGGGCCCGACCTGGGAGGGTCGCGGCGTGGTGCCCGACGTCGAGAGCGCGCCGGGCGACGCCGAGAAGGCCGCGCGCGAGGCGCTACTGGGTCGCGAGTGAGCGTACCGGAGGAGCGCCGGGTCGCCCCCGGCGTCCACCAGCTGGCGCTTCCGAGCCGGACGCTCCCGCCGTTCGACGCGACCTGGGTCACGCTGCTGGTGGCGGACGGGCGTGCCGCGCTGATCGATCCCGGATTCGCGGATCCCCGCGACGCCGACGTGCTGGTCGCCTGGGCGCGGGAGCGCGGCGCCCGCGATCTGGACCGCGTCTTCCTGACGCACACCCACGGCGACCACGTGGCGGGGCTGCCCGCGCTGCTCGAGCGGTTGGGGCCGACGTCCGTGCACGTGCATCCCGCCGAAGCCGACCGCGTCCCCGGCGACGCCGACGTCCGCCCGCTGGGCGACGGTCGGCGCCTCGTGCTGGGGGGAGCCGTCGTGCACGCGCTCCACACGCCGGGGCACGCGCCCGGCCACCTCGCGTTCGAGCTCTCCTGGCCGGCCGACGCGAGCGGCCGGACGCAGCCCCCGGGCGTCGTGGCGGGCGACCTGCTGACCGGCCGGGGAAGCTCGTGGATCGGGCTGCCGGAGGGAGACGTCGCCGCCTACCTGAACAGCCTGGCGCGCATCCGCTCGCGCGGGCCCGCCTGGCTGGCCGTCGCGCACGGCGAGACGATCCCCGATCCGGCCGGCGCGCTGGATGCGGCTCGCGATCACCGGCTCCGCCGCGAGGCGGCGATCGTCGCCGCCCTCGACGAGCCGTTGCGTACCGACGAGCTGGCGACCCGCGTGTACGGCGAGCTGCGCGAGGATCCGCGCGGCGTCGCGCCGCGCGGGGCGCGCTCGCTGGTGCGGAACGCCCTCCTGGCCCAGCTCGTCAAGCTGATGGCCGAGATGCGGGTGATGCATCTCGGCGACGACGCCGAGGGCCCGTGGGCACGGCGCGACGGCGCGACCTGAACCCGCACGGCGGCGCGGCCGATCCCGTCCTCACGCGCGCCAGCCGTCGTCCAGCAGCGCCTCCCGGAGCGCGGCCGGCTCGGCCGGCAGCGGCTCGACCCGCGTCCGCTCGCGGAACGACGCATCGAGCGCGGCAGCACGGGGCGGCTCCCGGCCCGTCGCGCGGAGCACGGACGCCGAGAACTTCGCGGGGTGCGCGGTCGCCAGCACGATCGCCGGCACGCCGGCCAGCTCGGGACGAAGGTCGCGAACGCGCGCCAGGCCTTCGAGCCCCACGGCGGTGTGCGGACAGACGACGACGCCGTCCTCGGCAGCCGTGATCCGCATCCGTTCCAGCGTCGGGGCGTCCAGCACCGATACCGCGTCGATCCGATCCCGCAGCCCCTCGCCGTACCAGTGCCAGAGCCGCTCGACGTTGCTGGGGGCGCCGACGTCCATCGCGTTGGAGAGCGTCGCGACGGTCGCGGGAGCGTCGCCGATGGCGGCGCGGCCGGAGAGCAGATCGGGCACGAAGCGGTTCGCGTTGTGCGCTGCGAGGAATCCCGCGGCCGGCATGCCGGTCGCGGCGGCCAGGAGCCCGCCCGTGAGGTTGCCCAGGTTGCCCGACGGCACGACCAGGTAGGGAGCGTCGGCGCGTCCGTGCTCGCGCTCCAGCAGCAGCGCAGCCCAGAGGTAGTACAGCATCTGCGGCAGCAGGCGCCCGATGTTGATCGAGTTCGCGCTGGTGAGCCCCGCGTCCGCGAGCCGCGGGTCGACGAAGGCGCCCTTCACCAGCCTTTGGCAGGCGTCGAAATCGCCCTCGACCGCGAAGGCGCGCACGCCGGGCCTGGCCTGGATCAGCTGACGCTCCTGGACGTCGCTGACCCGTCCCGCGGGGTAGAGCAGCGCGACGCGGACGCCGGGAACGCCGGAAAAGCCGTCGGCGACGGCGGAGCCGGTATCGCCGCTGGTCGCCACCAGCACCGTCGCCTCGCCGCCGCGGCGCGCCAGGGCCCGGCCGGCCAGACGGGCCATCGTCCGTGCTCCGACGTCCTTGAACGACAGCGTGGGACCGTGGAACAGCTCCAGCAGCCAGCGGCCGTGCGGCAGCGATCGCAACGGCACCTCGAAGTCCAGCGCCTCGCTCAGCAGCGGGGCGATCTCGTCCTCGTCGTCGCCCCACCAGGGGGCCAGCACCCGCCGCGCCAGGTCCGCGAGGCTGGTCGAGGCGCGCCAGTCCGGCGGCAACTCCGGCACCTCGACGGGAAGGTACAACCCGCCGTCGGGCGCCAAGCCGGCCAGGATCGCGTCGTCCAGCGTCACGTCCGGACCGTCCTGGGCGCGCGTGCTCCGTACGCGGACGGCGCCGTCCATGCCGCCGTGCACCACCCTCACGCCGGTTCGAGCTCCCCGAGGTCCTCCAGCGACACGTCGACGGGACGGGGGGCCGGACGATCCAGCGGAGCCGGTCCGGGACGCCCGCCCGCCGCGGCGAGAACGTCGCCCAGCACGGCGCTGGCCGTCTGGACGCCGCCCGCTCCCGGTCCCGCGATGAGCACCTCGCCCCCGGCGCCCCGGTAGACCAGCGACGCCTGCACCTCGTCTCCACCGGCCAGCGGATGTCCGACGGGTAGGTAGACCGGGCGCACCCGCGCGGTCCATCCCTCCTGGGCGGGCACGATGCTGCCCACGAGCTGTAGGCGTCCGCCGTCCTCCATCGCCTCGTGGACGATGCCGGGCGTGAGGAGCTCGATCCCGTGCGTGCGCTCGCGCACGTGCTCCCACGTCAGCTCCGGATCGACCGCGAGACGCGCCAGGACCGTCAGCTTGTGCGCCGCGTCGATCCCCGACACGTCCAGGGCGGGGTCCGCCTCGGCGTAGCCGAGGCGCTGCGCCTCGCTCAGTGCGGCAGCGTAGCTGGAGCCCTGCTCGAGTCGCGACAGCACGTAGCTGCACGTTCCGTTCAGCACGGCGTGGATCTCGTGCGGCGCCGAGCCGCGAAGCGCTCCGGACACGGGCCCGATGACCGGCGTTCCCGCCATCACCGACGCCTCGGCGTACACGCGGCCCGAGCGCAACGCGGGCGCGTATACCTCCCAGCGCTCGGCGAGCGCCGCCTTGTTCGCGGTCACGACCGGGAGTCCGCGCTCCAACGCCTCCTGGACCGCGCTCACAGCCGCGCCCGTACCGCCCATGAGCTCGACGACCAGATCGGACGCGCCGAGCACCTCCTCGAGCTCGGTCGTGAGCACGTCGTCGGGATGGGCGATACGCCGAGGCTTGGCCGGGTCGCGCACCAGCGCCTTGGCGAGGACCATGTCGGGGCGCGAGCGGATCATGTCGGCGAAGGCCGTGCCGACCGTTCCGACGCCGAGCAGACCGATCCGCAGCGGTGCGTGGCGACCGGGTTCCATGCGCGCGAGGATAGCACGGCGACTTCCCCCGCCGAGGACGCGATCGTTCGTCCACCTCGGGTATCGTGGCGGGCGCTGCGGCGCCGGGCCGAGGCCCGGGCGCCGGATCGGACACCAGATCGGACACCAGATCGGACACCAGACAGCTGCGGAGGACCTTCATGCTCGGAATCGGGATCGTGGGCTTGCCGAACGTCGGCAAGAGCACGCTGTTCAACGCCATCACCAAGGCCGCCGTCGAGGCCGCCAACTATCCGTTCGCGACCATCGACAAGAACATCGGCGTGGTCCCCGTCCCCGACGAGCGCCTGCTCGCGTTGGGGGAGCTGTACCGGAAGGACGGCAAGCTACCGCCGATCGTCCCGACCACGGTCGAGTTCGTCGACATCGCCGGCCTCGTTCGCGGCGCCTCGCAGGGCGAGGGGCTCGGCAACCAGTTCCTGGCCAACATCCGCGAGGTCGCCGCGATCGCGCACGTCGTGCGCTGCTTCGAGGACGACGACGTGGTGCACGTCGAGGGGCGCGTCGACCCGCTGTCCGACATCGAGACGATCGACACCGAGCTGGCGCTGGCCGACATCGCCACGCTGGAGCGCCGCCGTGACAAGCTCCGCAAGGGCGCGAAGGGCGACCGCTCGGTCGCGGAGACGGTCGCGGCGATGGACCGGGTCCTGGCCGCGCTCGAGCGGGGGACGCCCGCACGGGCGGTCGACGTCGCATTGCCCGCCGACGTGCAGCTGCTCACCGGCAAGCCGGTGATCTACGTCTGCAACGTCACGGAAGCCGATCTTGCCGAGGGCAACGCCTACGTCGACGCCGTGCGGGCGCGGGCCGCGTCGGAAGGCGCCGACGTGGTGGTGGTGAGCGCTCGGATCGAGCAGGAGCTCGCCGAGCTTCCGGGCGACGAGGCCGAGGAGTTCCTGCGCGACCTGGGCGTCGAGCGCTCCGGCCTCGAGCGCCTGATCGAGACCGGCTACCGCACGCTGGGCCTGATCACGTTCTTCACCGCCTCCGAGAAGGAGGTGCGCGCCTGGACGGTGCGCGACGGCGCCACCGCGCCCGAGGCGGCCGGCGAGATCCACAGCGACCTCGAGCGCGGCTTCATCCGCGCCGAGACGATCCGCTGGGACGTCCTCGTCGAGGCGGGCAGCCTGGCGGCGGCGAAGGCCAAGGGCCGGCTCCGCACCGAGGGCAAGGCGTACCGGGTCCGCGACGGCGACGTGATGCACATCCTCTTCTCGGTCTGAGCCGGTCGCCGCTGCGCGCGCCACATCGTAAGGAGGGCCGTGGTCCCCCGGCGCGCCCGCCGGTACCGTCCGGGGGCGGGGTGCGAGCAACGGAAAGGCGGCATCATGAAGAACGAACCGGTTCCTGCATCGAACGGTGCGCTCGAGACGTACGAGGCGGGAAGCGTGCTGTACGTGCCGGGGCGATCGTCCGACGTCTACCGGCTCCTAGGCGGCCTGGTCCGCCTCCACGTCGTGAACGGCGAGGGCGACGGCGTGACGCTACGCTACGTCAAGCCCGGCGACTGGTTCGGCGAAGAGGCGCTGGCGGGGCTTCCCCGCTCGGTGTTCGCCGACGCGGTCACCGACGTTCGGGTCGAGCGGTACGTCGCGGACGGCCTCACGGCCGAGCAGCGCGACGAGGTCGTCGTGCGACTCGCCGTGGCGCTGGACGGGCTGTACCGCGGCATGCACCGTCGCGCCACGCGGCGCCTGGCGGCACGCGTCGCGGCCGAGCTCCTGGAGCTGCGCGACAGCGCCGTCGCGAGCGACGATGGCGGGGTGCCGACGGTACGCATGACGCACGACGCGCTGGCCGAGTCCGTGGGATCGGTGCGCGAGACGGTCACGAAGGTCGTCGGCGAGCTGGCCCGGGCGGGCGCGATCGAAGCGGGCTACGGACGGATCCGCCTGCGCGACGAGGCGGTGCTGCGCGAGGCGGCCGACGGCTGAGCCGTCGGCCGCCTCGCGCAGGCGGGATCGGAGCGGACGGACCGTCGCGCCCCGCGACGCCCCTCAGAACACCGTGCCGATGCGGAACGAGAAGACGCCCGTCGGGTTTCGCTCGCTGAAGCCGTAGTCGAAGCGGAGCGCCGGCAGCGCCACGCCGGAGAACCCGAGGTTCACCTGGACGCCGACGCCCGCGCCCGCGAACAGCGGCCCCTCGTACTCGGCGAAGCCGGGAACCTCGCTGACCCAGGCCACGTCGGCGAACGCGACCGCGATGATCGTCTGGGTCGCGACCGTACTGAGGTCGAAGTCGTAACGGTACTCGAACGACGCCGTCGCGTAGCTGCGCGACAGCCCGAAATCGTCGTCGCGATAGCCGCGCACCTGGGTGGCCTCGTTCGGCGTCTGGCCGACCGTGAAGCGCTTCGAGGCGGGGTAGGCCGCGCCGAACTGGTGCCCGACGTTCAGCCGCGCCGCGAGCACGTGGCCGTCGTCCGCGACCTCGCCCTGCGTCAGCTCGCTCAGCGTGAGGTAGCTCTTCACACCCAGCTCCACGGGAAGGTACACGTACGGGGCGCGCTCCCCGCCCATGAGGAAGTCGTTCCCGAGACCCACGCCCAGCGACGCGTTCGACGCCACGCCCGCCCGCGGGAAGTCGACGTCGTCGCGCGCGTCGTACACGAGGTCGCCGCCGACGAACCCCGAGGCCCCCGCGAGCGGGGCGTAGTCGAGCGCTTGGGCGAAGGGGAGCGAGCACGCGTCGGGATTCTCCACGTCGCCCTGGTCGTCCAGCGTGCACGGCGTCGCCGAGGGCTCCACGGCGATGTCGGACAGCGACGCCCGGGCCGAGAGGCGTAGCGTCAGGTCGTCGATCAGGCGACGTCCCGCGCCGACCCGGAAGCCGGTATC
>Ga0209943_1000232_pt1 | contig 39078 bp, 36 predicted proteins | sample SalPonR1_B_D2_MG_FD_185698 | JGI IMG/M metagenome (GOLD analysis project Ga0209943, IMG submission 185698) | Salt pond soil microbial communities from South San Francisco under conditions of wetland restoration - Salt Pond MetaG R1_B_D2_MG... ... | reverse complement strand
TAATACCTGGCCAGGAACGTCGCCAGCCAGACCGACATACGAATCCTGACCTGGAAAGGCGCCTGCGAGGTGCACGAGCGGTTCACCGCCGACGAGATCGAGCAGCTTCGGGTCGAGCATCCCGACGCAATGATCATCACCCACCCCGAATGCCCGCCGGACGTGCTCAAGGCGGCCGACTTCGCCGGCTCCACCGGCGCCATGGCGGCGTTTGTCCGCGACCATGCGCCCGAGACCGCGATCCTGATCACCGAGTGCTCGATGAGCGACAACGTATCGGTGGACAATCCAGGCACGCGCTTCGTCCGACCGTGCAATCTCTGCCCGCACATGAAGCGGATTTCGCTGGCGGGCATCTACGAATCGCTTCGGCAACTGCAGTTCGAAGTCAAGGTCGATGCCGACGTCGCGGCCCGCGCCCGCAACAGCGTGCAGGCCATGCTCGACCTGCCCGCGGCCGGCAAGCCGCCGGCGTTCGACACCCGCCGGCCGGTGACCGCCGCCGACTACGTCGCAGTCTGACGACTCGGTATGCGCGAGGCACCCATCGTCATCGTCGGCTCGGGTATCGCCGGCCTCTGGACCGCGCTGCATGCAGCACCGCTGCCGGTCGTGCTGCTGGCCGGCAACTCGCTGGGCGGTGACTCTTCGACCGGCTGGGCGCAGGGCGGCATCGCCGCGGCGCTGGGCCCCGACGATTCCCCGGCCCTGCACGCCGAAGACACCATTGCGGCAGGCGCCGGCCTGTCCGACGAGGCCGCGGCCTGGCTGCTGGCCGAGGCGGCGCCCGATGAGATCAGGGCGCTGGAAGAACTGGGCGTGCCCTTCGACCGCAGGGCCGACGGAGACTGGGCCCTGTCCACGGAAGCAGCTCACGGCCGGGCGCGGGTCGCGCGAGTCGGCGGCGACCGGGCAGGCCAGGCGGTTCTCGACGCACTCGTACGCGCCGCGCGCGCGTCCACCCATATCGAGATTCGCGAAGGCTGGTTCGGCCGCGGCCTGCTTGCGCGCGGCAACAACGGCTGTCGCGGCGTGCTGGCCCAGGATCTGGCCGGCGAAACCTTCGACATTCCGGCACGCGCGGTGGTCGTCGCGACCGGCGGGATCGGCGGGCTGTACGCGACCACCACCAACCCGGCGGGCAATCGGGGCCAGGCGCTGGCGTGGGCCGCTCGCCTGGGCGCCTTCATACGCGACCCCGAATTCGTTCAGTTCCACCCGACCGCCATGGATATCGGCCGCGATCCGGCGCCGCTGGCCACCGAAGCGCTGCGCGGCGAAGGCGCCGCGCTGGTTGATGGTCACGGGCGCCGGTTCATGCCCGAAATGCACCCCGACGCCGAGCTGGCGCCGCGCGACGTGGTGGCCCGGGCCGTGCACCGCCAGATCGCTTCGGGGCAGGGTGCGCTGCTTGACGCGACCCGGGCAGTGGGCGAAGCCTTTCCGCAGCGCTTTCCGACCGTCTACGAATCCTGCATGGCGGCAGGCATCGACCCGCGCACGGATCCGATTCCGATTGCGCCGGCCGAGCACTACCACATGGGCGGCGTGGCCACCGACAGCGACGGGTTCAGCGAAGTTCCCGGCCTCTATGTGGTTGGCGAAGCCGGCTGCACCGGCGTTCACGGCGCGAATCGACTGGCCTCGAATTCTCTGCTCGACGCGCTGGTCACGGGCCGCCGTTCAGCGAAGCGCATCCTCGATACCGACGCCAATCTTCACCGCGCGACCGGGCCCGCCACAAAACCGCCGCGACCACTGACGGGCCCGTCGCTGCTGCGGCTGCGGCAGGCGATGCAATATCATGCCGGTGTCGAGCGCGCCGGCGACAGCCTGCGGGCGCTTGTCGAAACCATCGACGACATGACACTCGAACACGGACCCGCCGACGAACTCGTTGCGGCCCGTTTCATAGCTGCCGGCGCGCTGCTGCGCGAGGAAAGTCGCGGCGCCCACGCCCGCTCGGACTTTCCCGGCCAGACCGCGCCGGTTACGCATACCGAACTGAACCTCGAGCGGCTACAGAAGGTATTGCCGTCCGAGGCGCGCAAGCGCGGCGCGGCATGAGCAGGCGCGGAGCAAACGACATGATCACGATCGACATTCCCCCGGCCACCGTACGCAGCATCGTGGCCCTGGCGCTCGCCGAAGACCTTGGCGGACGCGGCGACCTCACCGGGCAGGCGACCATTCCCCCGGATGCAATCGCGCGTTTTGAACTACGCGCACGCAAACCCGGCGTGCTGGCCGGGCGCGCCGCGGCGGCCGAGACCTTTGCCCAGGTCGACGCGCACATCGACGCCGACTGGCACCTTTCAGACGGGATGACCCTCGCGGCCGGCGATTGCATCGCCAGGCTTTCCGGACCGGCTCGCGCCATTCTGACCGCCGAACGCACCGCGCTGAATTTTCTCGGCCGCCTGAGCGGCATCGCGACGCTGACCCGCGCGTACGTCGACGCGATCGCGGGCACACCAGCGCGCATCGCCCACACGCGAAAGACCACACCCGGCCTGCGCGCGCTCGAACTGGCCGCCGTTGCCGCCGGCGGCGGTGCATCCCACCGCTTCGGGCTGGGTGACGCGGTACTGATCAAGGACAATCACGTCGCCGTCTGCGGTGGCGTGGCCAAGGCACTTCGGAAGGCGCGCGAATTCGCCGGGCATATGACCCGGCTCGCGATCGAAATCGACCGGCTGGATCAACTCTCCGAGGCGCTGGACGGTGGCGCCGACTGTATTTTGCTGGACAATTTCTCGCTCGACGACCTGCGCTCCGCCGTCGAACGGGCCTCGGGTTTCAATATCGTGCTCGAGGCCTCCGGCGGCGTGAATCTGAAAACCGTGCGCGGCATCGCAGAGACCGGCGTGCATGTCATCTCGGTCGGTGCCATCACGCACTCGGCCCCCAACCTCGACCTGGGTCTGGACGCGCTCGATTACTGACAGTGTCATCGACAACCGGCTCGAGGACCGGGCAGAGCGACGTGCGTTTTTGCCCTCAAGGTGACGCCTGAGCAGTTTTTTCGAAAGCTGCGGGCAAATGCGGAGATACGATTATTGCGGGTTTTGCGCTTGGATCAGTAAGCATTCAAAATTCGGGTGACCGTATGCGCCACGCCGCGATCGGGATTGTCGTCCTTCTTCTTATTGCAAGCGCGTTGGCGCCTGTATCCAGCCAAACCGTCGACGCCCATGAAGCGACGCCGGATCTGTTGCAGAACCTGCGCGCTGCCGTCCCCATACCGGTTCCGACCAAGGCTGTCGATTTACCGGTTTCTACCGCAGCGCCCGCGATAATTGCACGCGATGCGGCTTCGGGGCGAACCACGATCGCCGGTCCCTATGCGCCTGCCGGATGGCTTACCCCGGCGACCGCGATGGCAAGACAGCGCCGGTCCTCGATGGCATCCGAGGCAACAGGCGGTGTCCTCGGTGACCCGGCCCCCATCTTCGACACCAGCCAGTTCCCGTTTCGAACGGTGCACAAGTTGCTGCTCCGATACCGGGTCGGTGGGCTGGACTACTTCTTCGTCTGCAGCGCAACCGCAGTCTCCGAGTTTCATTTGCTGACGACCGGAAACTGCATCTACAACCATGATCCCAACGGCGACGGATTCACATCGGACCAGCGCTTTGCCGATGAGGTGTGGGCCTGGGCAGGACAGACCGATCGCATCGACCCGCTGCAAGTCGAGGACTTCCCTTTCGGGCTTGCCAAAGGTACTTTCTTCAGGGTGCCGAACGGATGGATCAACAACCAGGACCTGAACGACGACTGGGCGCTGATTACCCTGAGCCGGCGTGTCGGTGCTCATACCGGCTGGATGGGTCGGGAAACCGATGTCCAGACAAGCACACTCGAATCGACCGGCTACCCGGTCGAGGTTCCTTTCGTGCCGGCCGGCAATCTGCTGCAGTACCATTCGTCTGAAGCCAACAACGTCTCGGCTTATTTTCCCGGCCGCATCGGATTCGATGCGCTGATCTACGGCGGTCACAGTGGCGGCCCGGTCTGGCGCGAAAATGGCGGCAATCACTTTCTGCAGGGCATCATTTCGACCACCGACCGCTCCGGCAATGCCGAAGCCACGCGGTTGCGGGCTTCCATGCTGAACGACATCAACGGCTTCATCACCGATGACGAGTTCGCCAGGCCGCCGATACCGCACCCCGACCTGATCGAATATCTGCTGGAAACCGGCCAGAAGGATCTGCTTACCGGAATCGCTGCACCGGGACAACTTTTCGACGTCGAATACAACGTGTTCAACGTCGGTCATGCGCCGACCGGGACAATAACGGTCGATTTCTACCTGTCTGACAATAACTTCATCAGCACCTTCGACACGCACGTCGAAAGGATTCAGGCCGGAAACCTCGACCCGTTTTTCTTCTTCCGAGACACCGTCTCGCTGACGGTTCCGCCGCACCTGCCGGCGGGCACTTACTGGGTCGGCTGGATCATGCAGGCCGCGGCGGCCGAGCCGAGCAGCTTCGACAACACTGCCGTGATCGACAGCAAGACGCTGCTGGTTTCGCCAGCCGATGCGAACCCGGACATTCGGGTCGAGCCGAAGGCACTGGATTTTCGCGAAAGCAATCAGCTGGCCGGCGAGAAAATCTTTGTCGAGATCGACTGGATGCAGGACGGCACCCACTCCCACCGCCCGTCACAGGCGGTCATCGATACGATCATCGCCACATTCGCCGCCGCCGGGCACGAAATTCGAATCGATGTAAGCAACGCGATTCCCCACGAAAACGTGATCGAGATCATCAACAGCCCGGGCAGTTCGCCGCATGTCCAGACCCTGATGAACCAGCATTTCGACAATGCCGGCGATACTCGCTACTACTACAGCCTGTGGGGTCACAATTACAGCTTCAATGGGCAGTTCACCGGCAGCTCGGGCATTGCCGATCTTCCCGGCCGCGTTCATCTGGTAACGCTGGGAAATTTCCCCGGCCAGACGGGGACGCCCGAGCACCAGGTCGGCACAATGATCCATGAATTCGGGCACAACCTCGGCCAGAAGCACGGCGGCGTGGACCACGGCAACTTCAAGCCCAACTATCTCAGCGTCATGAACTACCACTATCAACTGGAAGGCATCGGGCCGGCATTGATGGCACTTGGCCTGACCAGCGACGGATCCGGGTTCGATGATTTTTCCTACTCGCACGGTCAGCAGATCGATCTCGACGAGAACAACCTGGATGAAAGCGTCGGAATTGGACTCGGCAATCCGGCCGACTGGAACTGCAATGGAAATATCGACGCCAGCGTCTCGGCGGATCTGCAAGCTGCCGACTGGTGCCAGATCAATGACGGCCGGAGCCAGCTTACCGATTTCGACAACTGGTCAGACCTGAGGCCGTTCATCCGCAGCGCAAGCACGACCCGACAGTCTGTCCAATGGTCCGAGCCCTGCATCAGCTGGGAGGCGCATCGGCCTCTCCATGAGCGGGTCGAGGCCCTTCGCAAGGCCGACAGGCTGCCGAGCAGCCCGGTGCGCCGACGCCTGGCAGAAAAGACCACGCGATCGACCGAAAACTCTCGGGGGCCGGCGACGTCGGTCCAGCGTTCGTTTACGATTTACAATGACGGCGCCACACAATTGAATATCGACGAGATCTCGCTTTCAGGCGCTGCGTCCTGGATCAGTTGGGCACCGTCCAGTCCGTTCACCATCGCGCCCGGCGGAACGCGTCAAGTCACGGTAACCGTCGACAAGGCCAGCGCTCCTGCAGGAGAGCTACGCCGGAAATTGACGATCCGGTCGAACGATCCCGATGAAGATCCGTTTCCAGGGGGCATCGATCTGCTGATCACCGATAATCCGGACGTTGTTTTTGAAGATGGGTTCGAGCCGTGAAATCTTCAGGCCTTTTCGCAATCAACGCGGCCGGTACACGCCCCTGAACCAACTCTGCCATTCGCCGTCGTCGCCGCGTTGCCAGAATTCCTGCAGCACCGTTCCGTCGTCATTCGGTGTCCAGCGGCCTCGGAACGGAACGCTGGTGCCGCGCGCGTTCGAATGCAGCCTGCCCTCAAGCACCATGCGCCCCTGCTCGTCCAGGCCGCCGGTGTAGTCGATGAATCCCGGCGCGCTTTGCCAGACCTGGCGCCAGGCGCCTTCCAACGGATCGTAGAAGTTCATGCTCATTCCGGTGCCGCCGCCTTCGCTGGTCCACGCCTCGACGATCAGGCAGCCATTTTCGCGCAGCGTGACCCGGTTATCGCCCAGCTTTTTTCCGGTCTCGGGGTCGAATACCTCCCAATCGCCGACCCAGAAATCGAAGTCGCGATATGGCGAGGCCTCGGTGGTGCAACCCGGCGCCGGTCGGGCCTGCGGCTGAACCTCCTCGAGGTCCTGCGAATGCCCCGAATCCATGAGCATGACGCAGATGCAAAGGATTGCGAGCGCCGCGACTGTGGTTCCCGTCATTGGCTTCATGGCGTGTTCCTCCGATTGACGAAACACACAGCCTAGTCGCAACGGGGCGCGGGAATATTCGGGAAATGTCCGGACGATGCAGAGGCCGAAACGCCGCAGACCGCCAAGCCATACCGGTGGCGGCACAGCCCGGCGAGATTGATTCAGGTCAACAGCAAACCCGCGGCACTCGAATACTGTAGCGGCTTGATGGTACTTGACGGCCCGTCGCCGACGCGACCAGCCGCCACTTGATCGCATTTCCAATGGACGCCGGATGAACGAAGTCGAAAAACAGGACCTACTGCGAAGAGCCGACCTGTTCAGTACGCTTTCGCAACAAAGTATCGAACAGCTTGCAGCGGGCTCGCAGACGAGTTCATTCGCCCGCAAATCCCCGATTGCCCGCGCCGGCACCTACAGCCCGGGCATCCGACTGATTCGGTCTGGGCTGGTCAAGCTGTCGATTTATTCGCAGCAAGGCCAGGAAAAGGTCATCGCGATGCTGGACCGGGACAAGGCGTTCGGGCAAGCCGAGATTTTTTCCGGGCAACCCTTTCATTACGAGGCTCACTCGATATCGAAGGTTGAATTGCTGACCGTATCTCGAGACACGGTTCAACGCGTCAGCCAGACCGACGCCAGATTCAACCGGGCGCTGGTCGAGTGCCTGAGCCGACAATTCGATGCGCTGGTGCGCGACATCAAGTACGCCAACGGTTATACGGTATCCCAGCGGCTCGTATCGTTCCTGCTGTATCGCGCCGAAGCCCAATCGGACAAGGAAGCCATGGTCGACCTGGCATTCACCAAGACGGCGCTGGCCTCGAGGCTCGGCATGTCGCCGGAATCCTTCTCCAGAACGCTGCGTTATCTTCAGGACCGGGGGCTGATCACGGTGCGGGTCCGGCGGATCAGGATCAACGACGTACAGGCGCTGTCAAACCTGCTGGCCGAATCTCTCCGGGACGGCACCTGCCTGATGCATCTTTCCTCCGACCGGCCTTACCGGGCGCCAGCCCGACAGCACTGAGAACCCGGCAAGTCGCAACGCTTGACCACCCAGCGACGCCGGTCAAGCAAGCTGTCGCAGGACGCGCGACTTCGGTTAAGGTGAGCATCCCGAACAACCGGAAACAGGCAGATGACCGACGGACGCGAATTCGATGTAGTGCTCATGGGCGCCACCGGCTTTACCGGCCGGCTGGTGGCCGAACATCTGCTGGCCCGGCACGGTGCCGACCGCGACCTTCGCTGGGCGCTGGCGGGCCGCAGCGAAAAAAAACTGGAAGAAATCCGGACCGGGCTGGGTAAGGAAGCTGCCGCGCTGCCGCTGATCATCGCCGACAGCCACGACCGGTCATCGCTGGATTCGCTGGCGCAGAGAACGCGCGTGATCTGTACCACGGTGGGCCCCTATGCCCTGCACGGCTCGGAGCTGGTTGCCGCCTGCTGCGCCCACGGCACCGATTACTGCGATCTTTCCGGCGAAGTGCCGTGGATGCGCAGGATGATCGACCAGCACGCCGAGGCGGCGAAGAAAAGCGGGGCGCGCATCGTGCACTGCTGCGGCTTCGACTCGATTCCGTCGGATATGGGTGTCTGGTTCCTGCAGCGCGCTGCGGACGAAAGATTCGGCAAACCGCTGGAACGCGTCCGGCTGCGGGTCAAGGCGGCCAAGGGCGGCCTGAGCGGCGGCACCTTCGCCAGCATGCTCAACATCGTCGAGGAATCGCGACGCGATCCTGAAACGTCCAAGGTCCTGAAGAATCCATTTGCGCTCTGCCCGTCGGAGGCGCGCAAGGGGCCGCGCCAGCCTTATGTCAGCGGCCCGAAGTTCGATGCCGCGATCGGCAGCTGGATGGCGCCGTTCATCATGGCCGCGATCAATACCCGGGTAGTTCACCGCGCCAACGCGCTGCAGGATTTCGCCTACGGCAACGGGTTCAGATACGACGAGGCCGTGCTGACCGGCAAGGGCCTCGGCGGTCGGGCCAAAGCGACCATGGTATCGCTGGGCATGGGCGCGTTCGCGCTGGGCGCGGCGATGGGGCCGACCCGCTCGCTGCTCAAGAAAATGGTGCTGCCCAAGCCCGGCGAGGGCCCGTCACCCGAGCAGCGCGAGGCCGGCTTCTTCAACATCATCGTCGAAGGTCGGACGTCGGAAGGCAGCACGCTTCGCGCCCGGGTCAAGGGCGACCGTGATCCCGGCTACGGTTCAACCTCGAAGATGATCGGCGAAGCCGCCGTGTGCCTGGCGCACGACATCGGCGACGATGTCGAAGGCGGTTTCTGGACCCCGGCCACGGCCCTGAACGGCAAGCTGCTCGAGCGCCTGGAGAAGCATGCAGGCGTGAGTTTCGAGATCGACGATTGAGTTGAAGATCCAGACGGCGCTTTAGATGACGCTTCGAATGACAATCGAGTCGCCGCGCGGTCCGGGCCGTAGTTTCAGTTTTCGGCCAGGGCGAAACGTGCAGCCGCTTCGGCATGGATGACTGCGGTGTCGAACAGGCGGACGCTGACGTCTTCGGGCCGCACCAGAAGGCCGATTTCAGTGCATCCCAGGATGGCCGCTTCCGCGCCGTTGGCGGCAAGATCGTCGATGATGCGGACATATTCGGCCCGCGATTCGCGACGGAAATCGCCGCGGCACAGTTCATCGAAGATCACCCGGTGGACGATCTCCCGGTCGGGCTCGGACGGTACCAGCACCCGGATGCCGTGCTTTTTTGCTAGCCGTCCGCGATAAAAATCCCGCTCCATGGTGAAGCGCGTACCCAGCAACCCGACGCTGGTCATACCGGCGGTGGCTACGGCCTCGGCTGTGGCGTCGGCGATGTGCAGGAACGGAATGCCGGCCGCTTCACGTATCCGGTCGGCGACAACATGCATGGTATTGGTGCACAGCACCAGGATATCGGCGCCGGCCAGCTCGAGACTCCGCGCAATGGCGGCCAGCAAGTCGCCGGCACGATCCCAGTCGCCTGCAGCCTGCAAGCGCTCGATCTCGAAGAAGTCCACGCTGTGCATGATGATGCGGGCCGAATGCAGGCCGCCGAGACGCTCCGCCACTCGCTGATTGATCCGGCGGTAATAGGGCACCGTCGATTCCCAGCTCATGCCGCCGATCAGGCCGATAGTCTTCATACCGAGTCGTCTTTGCTGGCGTTCATTCCAATGCTTTAGATTGTAAAGCGCAGGCATTGAGCGGTGGTCGGGCCGGTCGTCTTGGACGGAGCGAACCCGACAGCGCCGCTGTAAAACCGGGCAGAATGCCTTTCGGGCTCGAATAAGGATGGGCTGGCTTGCCCGGCCGGGCCCGGTTTTCGGGGCGCGCCAGGCGAGTGCCCGGATGTGCGCCGCACACAACTTCGAAGTTAAATCCGCCGGCGTCGCGACACCGGCGGGCTGGAGAACAATGATGGAAGCGGAAGTTCAAGGCGAGCAGGACGGTACACGGGAAGTCCTCGATCGGGAGCTGGTCAACTCCGTGCTCGATGCGGTAGAGGCGAACGACGCCGAGCAGGTCAGCGAACTGCTGGAGCCGTTGCATGCCGCCGACGTCGCCGACCTGATCGAGCAGATCGGCGCGTCCGACCGCCAGGCGCTGGTCGAGGTCTGGGGTGAAAACATCGACGGCGAGGTGCTGTCGGAGCTCGAGGACTCGATCCGCGAGCCGCTGCTCGAGTCCTTGTCGCCGGAGATCCTGGCCGAGGCGATCAAGGATCTGGACTCCGACGATGTCGTCGACCTGGTCGAGGACCTGGAGGAAGAACAACAGGTTCGAATTCTCGGCGTGCTCGAAGCGGTCGATCGAATTGGCGTAGAAAGCTCGCTTTCATACCCGGAGTATTCGGCCGGACGCCTGATGCAGCGCGAACTGGTCGCACTGCCCGAAGACTGGACCGTCGGTCAGGCGATCGATTTCGTGCGAAGCGCCGATGAACTGCCCGACCAGTTCTACCACGTGATCCTGGTCTCACCGACCATGAAGCCGGCCGGGTACGTCGCGCTCGGAAGACTGCTGTCGTCCAGGCGCGATCACAAGCTCATGGATATCGTCGAGCCGAGCTTCCGCACGGTGACGGTCACCGACGAGGAGTCGGAAGTCGCCTACCTGTTCAACCACTATCATCTGATCTCGGCGCCGGTCGTCGATCAGGACGGCCGGCTGGTCGGCGTGATCACCATCGACGATGCCATGGCGGTGCTCGACGAAGAGCACGAGGAAGACATGCTGCGCATGGCCGGTGTGGACGAGGACTCCAGCCTGGCCGATACCGTATTGCAGACCACCAAAGGCCGCGCTGTGTGGCTGCTGGTGAACCTGGTGACCGCCATCGTTGCGTCGCTGGTGATCGACATGTATGCCGAAACCATCAACCAGATGGTGGCGCTGGCGGTGCTGATGCCCATCGTCGCCTCGATGGGCGGCAACGCCGGCACCCAGACCATGACCGTCGCCGTGCGCGCCATCGCCACGCGCGAACTCACCGCCAGCAACGCCCTCCGCGTGAGCTGGAGGGAAATCACGGTGGGTGCGATAAATGGCCTGGCCTTCGGCCTGCTGATGGCGCTGGTGGCCGGCTTCTGGTTCGGCGTCCCGATGCTGGCCGCGGTCATCGCCGTGGCTATGTTATTGACCTTGATCGCGGCCGCGCTGGGCGGCATCCTGATCCCGATCGCACTGGACAAGCTCAATATCGACCCGGCGCTGGCCTCGGGGCCGTTCGTCACCACCGTGACCGACGTGATCGGCTTCTTCGCGTTCCTCGGCCTGGCCTCGGCCGTGCTGCTATGAAACGGCCGGGCGGCGATACCCCAACAATCGTGCCGGCAGCAGGACGATGGAGCGCAAAAGCGCAAAAACGCCCTCGAACGCGATGCCGATCAAGCGGAACGGCAGCAACAGCAGCCAGATCACCGGCCACAGCAGCAGCACCAGCAGCGCCAGCGGCCAGCTCAGGACGAACAGGATGCACCAGCAGATTGCGATCAACAGCGTTTTCATGATGAGCAGCTCCTTTACGTGACGAATCCTGGGGGGCGACGCGCGGGATTTTTTTCGCCGACCGTGATTCGTTCCCCGAAATTATAGGGATTCGGCCGACGGGACGATAGCGCCGGAAGTCACGGCTGCGCTACGATCGGGTCTGCAGTCCCGGAGACCGACTTGATGACGAATATCGATGAAATTCTGGAATTCTGGTTCGGAAAGGGGGTCCACGAGCTCGACGATCCGACGATCGCCGGGCGCCAGTCCGGTCTGTGGTGGGGCAAGAGCGAAGCCACCGACAACGAGATACGCCATCGCTTCGAGCCGCAGGTACAGGCCGCCGGCGCGGGCAAACTCGATGAGTGGAAAGCGTCGCCCGAGGGCTGGCTTGCGCTGATACTCCTGCTGGACCAGTTTCCCCGAAACATCTATCGCGATACGTCAGCGATGTTCCGGTTCGACGATCAGGCGCGCGCGCTGTGCGTGGAAGGCGTGGAAACCGGCATCGACGCTCGCCTGCGACCGATACAGCGGGTGTTCTTCTACCTGCCGCTGGAACACGCCGAATCCATCGACGACCAGGCCTGGTGCGTGGACCTGATGCGGGGCCTGGTGCATGAGGTGCCGGAAGACCAGAAGCAGGTTTTCGAGGGTTTCGTCGACTTCGCCGAAGCGCACAGGAGAATCATCGACCGGTTCGCCCGGTTCCCCCACCGCAACGCGATTCTCGGGCGCGAATCGACCGAAGAGGAGGTCGAGTTTCTCAAGCAGCCCGGATCTTCGTTCTAGGAAGCCTCTGCATAACTCTTCAAAGGCGGCGTCGCGCCCGTGCAGAGTTATTCAGAGGTTCCCCAGGAATCTGCGGCGTCGACGACCGAAGGCGTAGCCGCGGCGCCCGCCAGGATACCGCCGTCGATGTTCAGTTCGGCGCCGTTGATGTAGGCGGCTTCGTCGGAGGCAAGCATTACCGCGAGCGCCGCGACTTCCTCCGGCCTTCCGAAGCGCTTCATCGGGCAATCCTGGACAAAGCCTTTCATCGTTTTCTCCCGTTCCGGGCCGCTCCCCAGCAGCGGTTCCCACATGGGCGTGAGGATCGCCGCCGGATGGATCGAGTTGCAGCGGACGGCAAGCCCCTGCTCGGCGCAGTAAAGCGCGACCGTCTTGGTGTGGTTTCGCACCGCCGCCTTGGACGAAGCGTATGCCGCGGCGCCCGGAATGCCGACCATCCCGGAGCGCGAGGAAATGTTGATGATCGAGCAGGAACTCCCGGTTGCGCGCACCGCGCGAATGGCGTGCTTGCAGCCCAGGAAGACGCCGTCGAGATTGGTCCTGTGAACGCGGTGCCAGTCCGAAAGCACTGCATTTTCCGGATCCTGCGGCCCGCCACCTTCTTCGAAACCGGTGACACCGGCATTGTTGACCAGGATATCGAAGCGCTCGTGCAGCGCCAGAATGCGCTCGAACGCCGCTCGCCATTCAAGTTCCTCCCGAACATCGAGCCGGAGATAGGTCGCATGCTCGCCCAGTTCGTCGGACACCGCACGTCCCTGTCGATCCTTGATGTCGGAGAGAAACACGTGCGCGCCCTCGGAAACGAAGGCGCGGGCAATGGCCTCGCCAATACCGCGCGCGGCGCCGGTGACCAGCGCGACCTTTCCCTGCAATCGGTTCATCTCGAGTCCTTGTCTTTGCGCTTTGGCCTGGACCGATAACCGTCGACCACGACCAGTGCAATTCCTCCGAGCACGGCCGCGCCGGCCAGCAGCAGTCTCAGGCTGATGGGTTCGGCAAGCAATCCTACACCGGCGACGGCGGTGATAACGGGCACGCTCAACTGGGCGACAGCGGCGGTGGAGGTCCGAATGTGCTTCAACGCGGCATACCAGATCGCGTAGCCCAACCCTGAGGCCAGCGCGCCCGACGCCGCGGCCAGCAGGACACCGATTGAATCAAGCGCGCCCCGGCCGGAAAATGCCACGGCGACCAGAACCGCCGGAATACTGGCCAGCAGGAAGTTCGAAGCGGTGACGCGGGTCGGATCACCGGCGCCGCGCGCGCGCAGGGTATAAATTCCCCAGGCGATGCCGGCGGCGATCATCAGGCCAGCCGGCACCGGCGGGGGCGCCGCCAATCCCGGAAGCAGCAGCCACACCAGGCCGGCGAGCGCAAGCGCGAAACCGATCCACTGGCGGACCGTCAGCCGATCACCGGTCAGGAGACTCCAGCTGACCATCGTGATTTGTACCGCGCCGAACAACAGCAGCGCACCCGTGGCAGCCGTAAGCGAAAGATAGGCCACCGCAAACAGTATCGCGTAGCCGAACAGGGCCAGCGCCGAGCCCCAGCTGCCGCGTCCAGCGGCCAGGCCAGGCCGCAATCGCACGATCAGCCAGAGCATCAGCGCGCCGGCGACGATCCGGATCGCGGTAAAGCTCAGTGGATCGATCGCGGTCTGGGTCAGGGCCGCCCGGGCGAGAATGGAGTTGGCGGCGAAGGCGATCAGCGCCACGATGGTCAAGCTGGCGATTCGGAGTGTCATCGGCATTCGGGTATGGAAAGGGGGATAGGCTACCCTGACAAGCGGGCAAAACACAGGAAGCCGCCATGGAATCCGAAATCGCGATCGTCGACATGGTCCTGAGGCTGCTGGCCGCGGCCGGACTGGCGTCGGTCATAGGACTGGAGCGGGAACTGCGCCAACGGCCGGCCGGGCTGCGTACGCACATGCTGGTGTCTCTTGGTGCGGCGGGCTTCATGCTGGTCGGCTACGAGATTCTTTTCGCGACCGCCGTGGGCGACCCGTCGGCGCGGATCGACCCGACACGCATCGTCGAAGGCGTGATCGGCGGCATCGGCTTCCTGGGCGCCGGCAGCATCATCCAGGGCCGCGGCTCCATCCAGGGCATCACCACCGGCGCTGCGATCTGGATCGCCGGGGCCATAGGGGTGGCTTGCGCGACCGGCAACTTCATACTGGCCGCGCTGATCACCGGCATTGCACTGATCATCGTCGTGGTGCTCGGATTCTTCGAGCACGAGGTCATCTACGACGACGAACAGAAGGACCAGGCCAAGGAATAGGGAAGCTCCGAATGACGCTGCGGTCAGTCGAGCCGTGCCGATCGTCGCTCGCTCAACCGGCGACTGAACCGGCGCAACGTCCCTGGCGGGCCGTCGGCCTGCCGAAAGAGTTCCAGGTACACGGCGGCCGCGTAAAGGTAATCGAACTCGAGGTTGATCTCGATGCGCCGCGCCAGATCGTCCTGCAGTTTTTCGAGTTGCTGCTGTACCTGCTCGTCGTTGGGCCGCACCTGCAGCAGTTGTCGAACGCGTCGGAACTCGCTGTTCAGCGCCAGGTAGGCTTCGGAGTCCAGCGCGCGCCCGCCGCGAATCAACTCGGCAAGCGATTCATCGCCGGAGGAAGGGACGGGCACCAGCGGCACGCCGATATCCCAGTCTTCGCCGGCGTCCAGCGAATCCTGGAGTCGAGTGACGCGCTCATGTTCCGCCGGCCCGCGGCCGGCTTGCGGCGCCGGTTGCTGGGCGAGGGCCGCCGGAGCTGTGCAGATGGCGGTTACGGCAGCCAGGACGATGCCGAGGGATATGCCGGCCAGCAACGTCGGCCGGCTACCGGCCTGCCGACGCGTGCGAAACGAAGGATTGTCCACTGCCTTCCTCCTGCACTGTTGTTTCGAACGCAACCCCTTGCATCCGAAACTCTAGTACGGAGAACAGTGTGATGTCAATCACATCGTGTGACGACATCCCGAGGCGTTCACCCGGGCGAGACAGCGCAACAATCGGGACTTGCTTCAACCGGCCTGCGACGCCGTTTCGGAAGACGCACCGGCCGAAGAGCGGCGCCGGGTGAGGAAATCGCCGATCGCGCCGGCCGCGTTCTGCACGATCACATACAGGCACGGCACCAGGAACAGCGTCAGCAGCATCGCCGAGAGCAACCCGCCGACCACCGCGACCGCCAATGGCTGCATCAGCATTGCCCCGGAACCCGCACCTATGGCCAGCGGCAGCATGCCGACAACGGTGGTCAGCGTGGTCATCAGGATGGGACGCAGGCGAATGCCGCCGGCCTCGACGACCGCCTGCTGCATTTCCCAGCCTTCACTGCGGCGGCGCTCGATGTACTCGACCAGCAGGATCGCGTTGTTGACCACGATCCCGATCAGCAGCACCGATCCGAGGAAGACCGGCGCGCTGATCGGCGTGCCCGTGACCCACAGCGCCAGCGCCGAGCCGGCCGCGGCCAGCGGCGCAGCGGTCATGATCACCAGCGGATTGGACAACTTTTCGTACTGCACCGCCAGCACCACGAACACCAGGAATACCGCAAGCGCAATGACGATCGACATTTCGCGGTTGGTTTCGCGGATGGTCTCGAACTGCCCGCCCAGGATCACGCCGTACTGGTTCGGCATGTTGAGCGCCTGGATGCGCTGCTGCACTTCGGCCATGATCGTGCCGACGTCGTTCTGCGCGGTGTCGAAGTTGCCGACGATCCGCTGGATCCGGACCTGGTTTTCGCGGCTGATCTCGGCCGGCCCTTCGCCCAGGCTGAAACTCGCGACCTGGCGCGCCTGGATGGGACCGTTGACGCCGTTGGCCACGATCACCTGTCCCAGCGCGTCGATGTCGCTGACGTCTTCGCGCGGCAGGCGTACGCGCACGTCGTATTCGGTAATGCCGGTGCTGTAGCGGGTAGGCACGAAGCCCGACACTGCCGAGCGCAGCGAGCGGGCAACGCTGCTGATATCCAGCCCCAGCGCCGCAGCCCGTTCGCGGTCGACCTCGATGCTCAGCAGCGGGGTGCGGTCCTCGTCGTCGAGCTCGACCCCGGTCAGCCCGGGAATCGTCTCGATCGAATCGACGATCTCGCGCGCCAGGTCCTGCAACACGCCGATGTCGTCGCCGACCACCTTGAGTTCCATGTCATCGCCACTGACGCCGAAGCTCAAGCCGCGGATGCCGGGCGACCAGGCCCACATGCGCGCGCCGGCAATGTCGAGCTGGTCGAGGCGAGAGCGGATCTCGGATACCCAGCGGCTGGCCGGCCATTCGGGCCGGTCGGCCGCGTCGTCCAGGCGCACCAGCACGTAGCCGCGACCCGGCCGTTCGTTGGCCACGCCGCCCCATACGTTGCCGCCGGCCAGCGCGAACACGCTCTGAACGTGCGGCATCTTGTTGACTTCGTCCTCGATCAGGCGGGTTGCGGCGTTGGTTTCCTCGGGCGTGGCGCCGGCCGGCAGCGACATCGAGATGCCGAGCTCGCCGTCGTCGAGCTGTGGCAGGAACTCGTTGCCCAGGCGACCGGCCAGCGTCAGGCTGCCGATGAACACCGCGACGCCGGCCGCGACCACCGCCCAGCGCCAGGCCAGCAGCCGATTCAGCGCGCCGCGGTAGCGTTCGGCGAGCCATTCGATCATGCCGTTGAAGGCCCGGTAGATGCGCAGCCGGCTGAACCCGGATTCGAACCTGACCTTGGCGAACTGGGCGGCCAGCATCGGCACCAGGGTCAGCGCGACGGCCAGCGACGCGATGACCGCGAACGAAATCGTCACCAGCAGCTCGCGAAACACCAGCGTGGCCAGCCCGGTGATCAACAGAAACGGGGCGACCGCCGCCAGATTGGTCAGGGTGCCTGCGGTAATCGCCGACATCACCTCGTCGGCCCCTTCGTGGGCGGCCAGGTCGGCGGACTTCCCGAGCTTCTCGCGATGCCGCGATATGTTTTCGAGCATCACGATCGCGTTGTCCAGCAAGAGCCCGACGCCCAGCGCCAGGCCGCCCAGGCTCATCACGTTGAGCGTCAGGCCGGCCGCGCCCATCATCGCGAAGGTGGCCATCACCGCAAGCGGAATCGACAAGCCGATGACGAAACTCTTGCGCAGGCTGCCCAGGAACGCCAGCACCACCACCATCGCCAGGACCCCGCCGAGCACGGCCGCGGCCGACACCGACTTCACCGAACCGCGGATGAAATAGGCCGCATCCTCGGTGATCCGGTAATCGATATCGGGCGGAATGAAGCCCGAGGCGGCCAGCGATTCCAGGCGCGCGATCAGCTCGTCGACGACCGCAACGGTGTTGGCGTCGGGCTGCTTGAACACCGAAACCTGGGTGGCCGGCGTGCCGCCCAGGCGCACGAACAGGCGCTGCTCGCGATAGCCGTCGCGCACCTCGGCGATCTCGTCGAGGCGAATCCTGCGGTCCGAGCCGGGCACCGCAAGCTGGACGTTGGCAATGTCCTCGGGCGACTTGAAGCGGCCGTCGGTGCGCGCCATCACGTCGAGGCTGCTGCCGGTCACGTTGCCGGCCGCCACGTTGAGGTTTTCCAGCGCCAGTTGCTCCGATACCCCGGCCAGCGTCAGCCCGTAGGAGCGCAGCCGCTGCTGGTCGATGATGACCTCAAGCTCGCGCTCCTGCCCGCCGACCGCCTCGACGCCGGAAACGCCCGGAATCGATTGAAGCTGCGGGGCCAGGCGGTTGTCTACCCAGTCGCGAACTTCGCGCGGCGCCCTGAAATTCGATGAGAACCCGGCCTCGAACACCGACGAAGAGCCCGGATCCCACTTGCGAAGCCGCGGCGGCTCGACGTCGTCGGGCAACTGGCTTCGCGCGCGCTCCAGCAGCCTGGAGGCGTTCTGCAGCGCGGTGTCCAGGTCGGTGCCGTATTCGAAGATCAGGTTGACGTCGGTCCGGCCTTCCTCGGCCTCGCTCGAGATCCGGATCAGGTCCTCGGTCGAGGCCAGGGCGCGTTCAAGCGGCCGCGTGACCTGCTCCTCGACCACCTCCGGCGAGGCGCCGGGATAGTTGACGTTGATGCGAATCAGCGGGTAGACGACTTCGGGCAGCAGGTTGACCGGAAGGCGGTCGACGAAGAACAAGCCCATCACCAGAACAACGGTCGCCAGCGCAGTGGTGCCCACCGGCCTTCGGATTGCAGCGTGGGTCAGGCCGCGGTAATACTTCGTGCCGCGGGCCGGATCGCTATTGCCGTGCTGTTCGCTGTCGCGGCGCGGCGCGGATGCCGCGTCTTCGTCCCTGTTCGGCCGGCTCATGCGCCACCGCCGACCGTTTCCACGATGCGAACGAGATCGCCCTCGGCGAGATCCAGCGGGTTGGATGAAACGATCCGGTCGCCGGGTTCGAGACCGCCGAGAATCTCGCGCCAGTCGCCCCGGATGACCCCGGTGGATACCGCGCGACGGACCAGTTCGCTGTCTTCGTTGATCACCATCACGTATTGCTGTTCGCCCATGCCGACCGACCCGGCCGGCACCGCGAGCGCGTTCTGCTTGTAATCCACCAGCAGGTCGGCGCGCGCCAGGAAGCCCGGGCGCACCCCGCGCTCGAATGCCTCGGGCAACGAGATTTCCACGGTCAGCAACCGGCTTGCGCCGTCGGCGGCCGGGAAGATGCGCCGGGTCGTGCCGGTCATGGCGTCGACGTCGGAAAGCGCGTCTATGCGGATCGGCACCTCGGTGCCTACCTGAATTTCGCCGACATCGAGTTCGGACACCCCGATGCGAACCACCAGCTCGTTGAGGTTGGCGATTTCGAATGCCGTGGCGAGACTGCCGATGGAAGCGCCCGGCTCGACCATGCGGCCGATGACGTGACCGTCTATGGGCGAGACGATGCGGCCGAAGTCCACGCGCGTCTGCCACAGCTGCACTTCGCTTTGCGCGATGTCCAGGCTCGAGCGCGCGGTGATGAAGCTGGCCTCGTCAATGTAATTGCTGTCGCGCAATCGCTTGAGCCGTTCGAAGTTGGCCTCGGCCTCGCGCAGCGCCGCTTCGGCCCGCGCCAGCTCGGCGCGCTGCTCGCGGACGTCCAGTTCCGCCAGCAGCTGGCCAGCCTCCACGCGATCACCGGTCTCGACAAAAACGTCGCGCACGATGCCCTGGGTGCGCGCGGCCAGCGCGATGGTTCTCAGCGTTTCGACCGGCGACGACAGCTGGATGCGGCGAGACAGATCGCGCTGCGACACTTCGTAGGCGCGCACCGGCAGCGAAGAGCGCTCCCGCTCCTGGCCGGCGCCGTTGGCCTGCGGCGTTTCAGGGCCGCACCCGGCCAGCGACAGGGCCATCAAGGTCAGAGCGGCGACGCGCACAACAAAGCGGGTGGTTTGTGTTGACATCCGTGAAGTCTAGCGCGCCGACCTGATTGTTTCGCAAACGCGACCTTCACGCAGCAGCGGCGCGCGCCCGGACAAGCACCGGCACACGTCGCCGCGGTTGGGCACCGCGCGTCGAAACCGGCAGGGGCTGATCAGATCACGCCGCGCTGGGCATAGGCTTCGGCCCAATGGCTACCTTTCTTGCGCACCACCTCGGTCTCGAAATAATGCCGAAACCGGCGGCGGTCCTCGGGCTTGTCCTTCATCGCGGTGCCGACGAGGAAGTGCAACAGGCTGTCTATGGTCATGACGCGGTCGCCGTAGTAGAACGCGTGGACGCAGATCGCGTGGGCCACGTTGACCGCCTCGGCCGTCGACATCGATGCCCCGGCCAGGCGGTCGGTGCTGCGCCCGTCCAGCGTCTGGCCGTTGCGCAGCTCATGAAAGATCGTGACCAGGATTTCCAGCACCGGGTCGCTGATCTCGACCTCGATCGCCGATTGCCGGTTGCGCTTGACGATTTCATGCCGGACCACCTCGATCTCGTCTTCGACATGGCGGATGGGCTTGACGGACTCGAAGTTCAGGCGCCGCTTCAGCGCCGCGCTCATATCGAACAGGCCGGCATCGACACTGTTGGAGGTTGCGATGATGTTGAAACCGGCTCGCGACTGGACAACGCCCGCCTCACCCTGGAATTCCGGAATGGTGATCATGCGATCCGACAGGATGGTCAGCAGTGCGTCCTGCAGCGGCTGCGGACAGCGCGCCAGTTCTTCGAAGCGCACGATCCTGCCTTCGCGCATACCGCGCATGACGGGACTGGGCACCAGCGCTTCCGGCACCGGGCCGGACTTTTCGACGACGGCCTTGTTCCAGGTATAAAGAAGCTGGCCGATTTCGCTGACCGCACCGCCCTGCACCGACAGCGAGGAATCGCCGGAGATCGCCGCAGCCAGCAATTCCGAAAGCCAGGACTTGGCCGTGCCCGGCGGCCCCACCAGCAGCGCGCCCAGATCGGTGCACAAGGAGATGACCACCCGGGTTACCACGCCGCGTTCGGCGACGAACTTGCGCTGCATGCCCAGCGTTGCGTCCCCGCCGACGAATTTTTCGACAGCGATCGGGGACATTCTCCAGCCCGGCGGCACCGGCCCGGTGTCGCTGGCGACCAGTCGCTCGAGTTCGTCGGCGTAAAGACGCTCGGCCGGGATACGCTGCAGGCGTTTCGATTCGCTCCCGCTCATCGTCCCGCCATCCCGCCGCGTTTTTCGGGCGCCATGCGCTCCTGCGGCAACAGCCGGGGTAGTTCGGAAAGCGGGATGGTCCCCTCGATGACATGATCCAGCGCACTGTCGCGCATTGTGATCAGCCCCGAGTCAAGCGCTCGCCAACGCAGTTCCCCCACCGGCGGCCGAGCCGAAATCGCATTGCGGATTTCATCGTCGACGTGCAGGTACTCCACGATGCCCACGCGGCCGAGCGTTCCGCGATCGCCGCAGTTCTTGCAGCCCGCGCCGGCAAAGCAGCGAAAGCCGGCCGGCGGGTTTTCCGGGAACAGTTCCTTGACGATCACCGGATCCGGCGTCACCTCCTCGCGGCAGTCCGGGCAGATTCGTTTGGCCAGGCGCTGGGCGATCACCGCCAGCAACTCGCCGGCGATCGAGTTCGGATCCACGCCCAGATCGTAGAGCCGTTGCAGCGCATCGACCGCGTCGTTGCTGTGCAGTGTCGACAGCACGACATGACCGGTCTGCGATGCGCGCATCGCCTCCAGCGCGGTTTCCGTGTCGCGGATCTCTCCGACCAGGATCACGTCCGGGTCCTGCCGCACGAACGAGCGCATCGCGTCGGCGAAGTTGAAGCCGATTTCCGGGCGCACCCGGGTTTGCTGGATGTTGTCGATCGAGTATTCGATCGGATCCTCGACCGTGATTACCTTGCGCTTGCCGTCGTCGGCCAGCAACTGCAGACCGGCATACAGCGTGGTGGACTTGCCCGAGCCGGTGGGCCCGACGACCAGCACAAGGCCCGAAGGGTTGTCGAGCAGGCGCCGGTAGTTGGCCGCCACCTGCATCGACATGCCCAGGTCGTCCAGTCCCAGCACCCGGCCGCTCTGGGACAGGATGCGGATGACCGCATGCTCGCCGTACAACGACGGCTGGATCTGCACCCGGAGATCGTAGGTGGCGTTGCCCACGCGCATTTGCGACCGGCCGCCCTGGGGCAGCCGGCGCTCGGCGATGTTGATTTCGGCTTGCACCTTGATCACGTTGATCAGGCCGGCATGGTCGCGCAGGCCGAGCTTGTAGTGGTCCAGGTCGCGCAGTTCGCCGTCGGTTCGAATCCGGACCCGGATTCGCGCGCCGTAGCGTTCGATGTGAATGTCGCTGGCCCGCGCACTGACGGCATCAAGCAGGATGGCCTCGTAGATCGCCACCAGGTGATGGCTGAGCTTTGCGTCGGTCTCCTCGAGCAGATCCTTGAGATGGTCCTGCTCGCCGACGGCACGCACGTCCTGGTGCAGCAGCTCGATGCCGCGGCTGGTGATGTCGATGTTCGACCAGATACGGCGAAAATCCGTGGGCGTGACCAGAAGTTTGACCACGCCGCTGTACGGATGCATGTGCTCGATATCGTAGGTCTGTGCATCCGGGTTGTCGGTGGCCACGACCAACTGGTCTCGCTTCACGCAGACCGGGATCAGGCGCTGGTTGTCCAGGAACGTCTTGGAGAAGATCCGGAACAGCCTCGGATCGAGATCGGCCATGGCCTCCTCGGCGTGCACGAATCGCAGGCCGTGCTGGTGCGCCAGCGATCGGTAAAGATCGGCGTCCTCCACGTTCAGCGCGCGCCGCACTACTTGCAATACCGGCTGGCCCAGCCGCCTGGCCTCTCCGCGCGCGGCCTCGAGCGCTTTTTGTTCGATATAGCCCAGATCGATCAGGATTTCCCCGGTTTCGCGGGCAAAATCGACCGGGCCCAGGCTGCGTCGCAGGTACTCGTCGTTGTGTCTGCGATACAGCACCAGCTCGTGGGTCTGGCCGTCGATGCCCTCGAAGCACACCAGGTTGCCGTGCACATCCAGCTGCTCCAGCAGTCCGGTGATATGCGACAGGCGGCAGACCACCAGAATGGTCTGAAACGGCATACGCGCCGGCAGGCCCTCCTGGCCATCGCCGATGATGATTTCGACGTTCCGGATTCCGGCCTTGTCCAGGTTGCGCCGGGCGATGTCGGCGATCGCCTTGTGGCGCTCGATCAATAGCACCTGCCGGGCCAGGTGCGAGACCACCGCCGGCAGATAGCCTGCGCCGCTGCCGATCATGAGCACGGTCTGCTGCGACTTGATGCGCGGGATGCGCTCAAGGATCTGACGAACGATCTCGCGACTCGGAATGCTGCGCCCGGAAATCAGGTCCCTGAGGTCGGGCGAGGCAATGAACAACGACCGCGGCAGGCGCTGGAGTACGAGATCGATTCGCGGATCGGTCCGGTAAGTGCTCATGCGGCCGCTTCCCCTTTGGAGACCTTGATGGACTCATTTTAGAGGACATGCCCGTGGCGGAATCCGGTGCCAGGTCAAATTTCCCGCTTCGGCCGGGCCGGAGCGGGGAATTCCCGGACTTACTGCGGAATCGCGTCGACGATGAAGGCGGCCAGGTCGTCGCGATACGCCTGCATGGATTCTTCGTGCAAGTACATCATGTGCCCGGCCGGATACAGGTCATAGCGAATGCGATCGCGCGCTTCGACCGGGATGTCGAGGTGGCGGATGTAGTAGTTGGTCGCGGCAAATGGTGTTGCCAGGTCGTAATAGCCCTGCTGAATGTGCAGCTTGAGCCCCGGGTTCATGATCATGGCGCGTGACAGGTCGGGCAGCAGGTTGACCGCCACCTGGCGCCTGCCGTCGGGATCGCGATGGCTCCAGTCCCAGTCCAGCGGCCAGGCCGTGGTCTTGTATTCCTCGTCGCGACCGAACTCGAGCTCGTTGTGCAGGTAGTCGAAGAACGCCGCGGTGTAGGCGGGACCTACCGCCGGGAAAAACGGGTCGTAGTCCATTGATTCGGACAGCGGGTTGACCGCCGGGCCGATGAAGCGCGAATCGATCCGGCCGGCGATCAGGCGATTGTTGCGCTTGAGCTCCTGCAGGAACTGCTGGTGGTCGACGCGCAAGTCGGCCTTCATCCAGTAATCGGTGGTGGTGCCGGTGTAGGCGGCAACCTGCTCGGCGATCTCGCGCTTGTGCGCCGGGGCTATGGTATAGCCGGCGGTCAGGGCGGGCAGGTATTGCTCGAGCGCGAACTTCTCGACTTCGTCCAGGAACGGCTCGAGGTTCTCCGGCCTGTCGACCAGCGCGTCGTGGTACCAGGCCGTGGCCGCGAACGAGGGCAGGAACAGCGCGTGCGGCAGGTCGATGCCGTCGCCGTCGCGACCCGCGGCGGTATCGATGATGGGCGAGACCAGGATCAGTCCGTTGAGGTTCATGCCGTGGCGACTCTGCAGATGATGGGCCAGCCCGGCGCCGCGGATGCCGCCATAGCTTTCGCCCAGCACGAACTTCGGCGCCGCCCACAAACCGTGCTCGGTGATGTATTGCTTGATGAACGCGGCCACCGATTCGATGTCCTGGTCGACGCCCCAGAATTGCTTGCCCTCGGCCTCGCCCAGCGGCTTGCTGAAGCCTGTGCCCACCGGGTCGATCATGACCAGATCGGCAATGTCGATGATGCTGAATTCGTTGTCCACGCGCCTTGCCGGCGGTGGATCGGCATACCCGGCATCGTTGACCACGACCCGCTGCGGCCCCAGGATGCCCATGTGCAGCCATAGCGACGACGAGCCCGGGCCGCCGTTGAACGCGAACACGACAGGGCGCTCGCCGGGACCATATTCGCCCTTGCGGTTGTAGGCCGTGTAGCCGAAGCGCGCGATCGGCTTGTCGTCCTCTTCCATGATCAACCAGCCGACGGTCGCGGTGTAATCGACTCGCTGGCCGTCGATGCGGATGCTGTGCTCGGTCACCGACTGCCTGGCCTCCGGCGCAGGCGCCGATTCGGCCGCATGATCGTCGGCAGACAACGGGGTAATGGACAGCGCGACCAGAACAAGCGCAACGAGCGCAGAAGCAGTCGCGGTGACGAGCGAGGCAGCTGTTCGATTCATCCGCGGTTTCTCGATTGGGGCCTGCGCCCGATGTTAGCGCATCCGGAAAGGCAACCCGGGACGCCAGCCTGAGTTCGACGCCGAAACGAATTGATCCAGCCCAAATTCACCGGCCGATGTCTCCGCCACAATAGTCTCTCTGGCGCGGGTTTACCGGGCTCGCCGGAATTCGAAACATTCGACATATTGGAACTTGACGGAGACGCTGCAATGAGCGAACTGATTGCCTGGGACGACAGTCTCAGCGTTGGCATCGACGAGATCGACGAGCAGCACAAGGTCCTGGTCCGGCTGCTCAACGACCTCGATCGCGCCATCAAGGAGCACCACGGCAACGAGGCCTGCCTGGCCATCCTCGACCGGTTGGTCGACTACACGCGGATCCACTTCGCGGTCGAGGAAGCGCTGATGCGCATCTTCGAATATCCCGACTACGAGAACCACAAGGCCGAGCACGAGCAACTGGTCGAGGAGGTGCTGTCGATGCGCCACGAGATCATCGACAACCAGCGCAAGATCAGCTTCAAGCTGCTGCACTTTCTGAAGATGTGGCTGACCCAGCACATCATGGATTCCGACAAGGAGTATTCCGAGCACTTCCTGTCGCAGGGCATGAAATCGAAAAGCGGCAAGCGTGCCTGGTTCTCGCGCATCTGGTCCTGACCGATGACGCGCGCCGAACGTCTCGCTGAATTCCACCGAAGCCTGGAACGGGCCACCGCCGAGCCCGAGTTCCTCGATCGCTTCTACACGTCGTTCATGGCGATATCGCCGAAGATCCAGCGCGTCTTCGAGGGCACCGACATGGCGCGGCTGAAGCGCAAGCTGAAATCATCGCTGCACGTGATGACCCTGGCTGTCGACGACGCGCCGGGTGCCGACGACTACATGCGCTTTCTCGGCAAGACCCATCGCCGGCTCAACCTGGACCCGGCGCACTTCGACCTGTGGAAAGGCTCGCTGTTGAAAACCGCCGCCGAGTGCGATCCCGAATTCGACGACCGGACCCAGGCCATCTGGGCCGAGGTCATCGGCAACGGGATCGAGCTGATGCGCGCCGGGATGGCATGCCGCAGCAGCCGCAGCGTCTCCGAATGAGCGTCGGCCGGTCGTCCCCGGCCGTCCCGCTTCAGCCCCGCGCCAGCGCCTCGGCGGCCGGCACGTAGTCGTAGCCAAGGTCGTGCGCCACGGCCTTGTAGGTGACCTGACCCTTGTGCACGTTGAGCCCGGCGAGCAGGTGCTCGTCGTCCAGCATCGCTTTCCTGGCGCCCTTGTTGGCGATCTGAACCGCGTAGGCAAGCGTCGCATTCGTCAGCGCGAACGTGGATGTGCGCGCCACCGCGCCGGGCATATTGGCGACGCAGTAGTGAATGATGCCCTCGACTTCGTAGGTCGGCTCCTGGTGGGTGGTTGCGTGCGAGGTCTCGAAGCAGCCGCCCTGGTCGATGGCCACGTCGACCAGAACCGAACCCGGTTCCATGATCGACAGCTGATCGCGGCGCACCAGCTTGGGCGCCGCCGCGCCTGGAATCAGCACGGCACCGATGACCAGGTCGACCGTGGACAGGTGCTCCTCGATGGCCTCTTCCGTAGAGTACAAAGTATTCAGGCGCTCACCGTACAGATCGTCGATGTATTTCAGCCGCGGCAGCGATCGGTCGAACACGGTCACGTCGGCGCCCATGCCCATGGCCATGCGCGCGGCGTTCAGACCCACCACGCCGCCACCGATGATCATCACTTCGGCAGGACGCACACCGGGCACGCCGCCGAGCAGAACCCCGGAACCACCCTGGGCCCGCTCCAGCGCGTGCGCGCCGGCCTGGATGGACATCCGGCCGGCGACTTCCGACATCGGCGCCAGCAGCGGCAGGCCGCCGGATCGGTCGGTGACTGTCTCGTAGGCAATTGCGGTACAGCCCGAATCCACGAGGCCCTTGGTCTGCTTCGGGTCGGGCGCCAGGTGCAGATAGGTGTAAAGAATCTGGCCCTCGCGCAGCATTTCGCATTCGTTGGGCTGCGGTTCCTTGACCTTGATGATCATGTCGGCGGTGGCGAAGATTTCCTCAGCCGTCTCGACGATCGTACCGCCGGCGCGCTCGTAGAGTTCGTCGGTCAGACCGATCGCCTTGCCGCCGTCGCGCTGCACCATCACGTCGTGCCCGTGGCTGGCCAGTTCGCGCACGCCGGCCGGCGTCAGCCCGATCCGGTATTCGTGGTTCTTGATTTCCTTCGGTACGCCGATGCGCATGATCTTCAGTCCTGTATTTTTTATGTAACCCCGAAACAGCCGGACGCGGCGACGTGTTTCAGAGCACTCGAAGCGCCCGTTGCCGCCGGACCGATTCCATTGCGGATTCTAACGCCGATGCCCGTTCGGCCGGGGCGGACACGCGTTCAGGTCGACCATGTCACCAGCCACAGCAGTCCGCCCAGTCCCAGGATCAGGAAACCGGCCACCGGCAGTGACGTGATCTTGCGTTCGGTCCACAACAGGGCTCGCGTCATCCGGACGTGTACCGGGTAGAGATTGGGCAGGGATCCCGCGCTCGCGTTGGCCAGTCGCGCGAGCTGTCGGCCCATCGCCTCGACGAATCGCTCCAGCCACACGACCAGGTCGCCGGCCGGCAGGCTCGGCATCCATCCCGGCGCGAGTCCGGCTTTTAGCCAGACGAGGCCCGCCGCGATCGCCAGCGGCCACAGCGACGGCCACAACCCGGTCAGAAGGTGTGGATCCAGTCCGTGCCAAAGCGCCCAGCCCCAGGGGACCACCAGGCCGGCCAGCGTCATGGCGATCCAGGCCGGATGCGCGGTCTTGTACCCGCGCTCGGTCCGCACCAGACGCCAGAAATGCCACAGGAGCAATGCCGTCGCGGTCGAAGAGAGGCTCAGGACCAGGATCCAGCCCTCGGCGAGACCGGCCTCGTGAAAAGCGGCTTTCAGCCCGGTCTTGGCCAGCATGCCGGTGGTCAGCGGTGCGGCTGAAATTGCCAGTGCCGGCAGCACGACCAGCACGGCCCTGAGCGTGCTCCTTCCCGGCGCGCAGCCGCAGGCCAGAAACAGCGAAGCCTTGTTCAGGCCGTGGTGCAGCACCATCACGCCCAGCCAGGGCAACAGGACATTCGCCGTCTCCGGCACCATCAGCATCGCGGCATAGGCGGCCAGCACCAGCCCCATCTGGCTGATTGTGGAATAAGCCAGCACCACCTTGACCCGGCGCTGGGTCAGCCCGACCAGCACGCCGGCAAAAGCGGTGAAGATGCCCAGCGACAGCAGTGCCGGACCGAGCGCCGCCGCGCCTTCACTGGCCGGCGGCACCAGCCGCAGCCAACCGAGCAGCCCGGCCTTGACGATGACGCCCGACAGGATCGCGCTGGCCGGTACCGGCGCGACCGGGTGCGCCAGCGGCAGCCAGAGGTGCAGCGGCACGATCCCCATCTTGACGCCGAACCCGGCCAGGATCAGCCAGCGCCAGCCCGAATCGAGATTTACCGCCGCTGCCAGTTCGGCCAGCGCCACATTGCCGGCCTGCGACGCGATGCCCATCATGCCGGCGAACGCCGCCATCTCGCCCAACAGCGCCATGATCAGGTAGATCCGTCCGGCGCGCCAGGCTTCACCTGATCGGGCGTGGATGATCAGCAGCCAGGACGCCAGGCTCAAGGTGGCATAGCCGGCGTAGAAACCGGCGAGATCCTGCGCCAGCAAGGCCAGCGCGATACCGGCCAGGCTGACCAGCCAGCCGCTCCAGAACAGGATTCGATCACGTCGAACACGGCCGGCGGCGAACCAGCCTGCCAGCCCCCACGCGACAGCGCACAGGATGATCAGCGGCGTGGCGACCGCGTCCACGCCCAGGCGCAGATCCAGCAGAACGAATGACAATTCGCCAGATCCGCCTGACGCCAGCGGCAGCAACAGCAACAACGGCATCCAGGGTGCGGCACTGATTGCAAGCGCGCGCGGACGACCGCGAAACGCCAGCACTGCCGCAGCAAACAGCGGCGCCAGCACCGGCAGAACGTTCACCATCAGCCCGCTCACGGCGCGTACCCAGCGGCAATCTTGACGACCCAGTTCAGCGGGCTCAGCGGGTGCGCCGCCATCACGCCCAGCACAATCGTGAGCAGCGCCGTCGCCAGCGCCGAACACACAAGCGCCAGGCGCGGCAAGCGACCGATCTCGATCGCGGCGTCAGACAGCGCCCCGCCTTCAGTCAGCCACAGCCGACGAATCAGCGGCAGGAAATACGCCGCGTTGAGCAGCGCGCTTGTGATCACCACCGCCAGCACCAGCGGCATGCCGACCGCCAGCGCGCCGGAGGCCAGGTACCATTTACTGATGAAGCCGACGATCGGCGGCAGTCCGATCATGCCGAGCGCGGCCACGCTGAACGCGACGCTGACCCAGGGCATCCGCCGGCCCAGGCCGTCGAGCTGGTCTATTCTCGAAACCCCCAGCAACAGGCCGAAAATTCCGGCACAGAAAAACAGCGTGATCTTCATCAGGCCCTGGTGCACCAGGTGCACCATGCCGCCCGACGTGGCCAGCAGCCCGCCGACCGCGATGCCCAGCACGATGTAGGACACCTGGCTGACGGTGGAATATGCCAACCGCCGCTTGAGATGGTGCTCGCGCAGCGCCAGCAGCGAGCCGATGATGATGGTCCAGCAGGCGACGGCAATCAACGGCACGCGCATGCCGAGTTCGGCCACCAGCTCCAGTCCGTAGACGTCTTCGACCGTTCGTATGATGCCGAACGCGCCGGCCTTGACCACCGCCACTGCGTGCAGCAGTGCACTGACCGGTGCCGGTGCCACCATGGCCTTGGGCAGCCAACCGTGCAGCGGTACCAGCCCCGCCTTGACGCCGAATCCGGCCACCAGGAACACGAAGATCAGCCTGAGTTCGGCGCCGTGTTCGGCGGCCAGCGGTGCCAGGAATCCACCCGGCGTGAACACCGCATTGCCCGCCAGGCCGTAAAGCCACGCCAGCGCGGTCAGCAGCACCACGCCGCCGGTCAGCGTATAGCGCAGGTAGCTGCGGCCCGCCGCCAGCGCTTCGGGCGTGCCGTTGTGCACCACCAGCGGCCAGGTCGTCAGCGTGAGGAGTTCGTAGAAAATGAACAGCGTCAGCAGGTTGCCGGCCATCGCGATGCCCATGGTGGCACTGACGCAGAGACTGAAGAAACCGAAGAACCGGGCCCGGTTGGGCGAATGTTCGAGGTAGGCGATCGCATAAATCGTCGTGACCAGCCACAACACCGCCGAGAGGCTGGCGAACAGGATGCTGAGGGCATCGGCGTGCAGGATCAGTTCCAGGCCGGGCAGCAACTCGAAGCGGAACAGGAACTCGCTTCCCGAAAGCACCTCCAGGCCGATCCACACGACCAGGATGAGCTTGAGCAGCGCGGCGACGAGGTTGACCCAGATGCGCAGCCGCTGGCGCTCCTCGCCGGCAACGAAGATCACGATCGCCGCCAGCGTGGATACCAGCACCACGGCCGGCGGCAGGGCCTGGGCCAACCACGGCGCGATCACGGTCCGGCTCCGGGAACGCCGCTACCCAGAAGATCGAGCACCGGGTGCGGGTACAAGCCGATGGCCACCGCCAACAGCGCCAGCATCAGCGCTGCCAGACTGGTGATCCTGGGCGGCTTCGGGTGCAGGTGATGCACCGCGCGCCGTGCCGGATGGAAACAGGTCAACGCCAGGATTCGGAACACGTAGGCCGCGCTCAGCAGGCCGCTCAGAACGATCAGCACCAACCAGAACCAGCCACCGGTCTCCCATGCAGCCGATAGCAGCATCCACTTGCCGGTGAATCCGCCGCTGGGCGGCAGCCCGATCAGCGTGATGCCCGCAAGTGCAAGCGTGAACGCTTCCAGCGGCATGCGTTTGTCCAGGCCCGGCAAGTGACGAATGCTGTCGGAGCCGAGCACCGTGACGATGTTGGCCGCGGCCAGGAACATCGCGGCCTTGGCCAGACCGTGCGCCAGCAGGTGAAAGCCGGCGCCCTGCATTGCCGACGACGACGCCTGCTGGCAAGCCAGCGGCAAAAGCAGCAGCAGAAAGCCGAACTGGCTGATGCTCGAGTAGGCGATCACCATTTTCAGACGCGGCTGCAGATAGGCGGCCAGCGCACCATAGACGATCGCGACGGCCCCGATCAGGCCGAGCAGGTTGGTCAGCAGAATCGGCGGGTCGACCGCGGTCTCGAACCAGACCCGCCACAGCGCGACAAGCGCGACCTTGCCGACTACCGCCGACATGATCGCCGCGACCGGGCCGGGCGCATTGCTGTAGGCGTGCGGCAGCCACACGTGCAGCGGGAAGATCGCGGCCTTGACCATCAGCCCGGTCAGCATCAGCACCAGTGCAACGTTGTTGAGCTCGACCAGGCCCGGCTGGTGCATCGCCAGGCTGCCGGTCTGGGCATAGACCAGCCCGACGCCCAGCACGTACATCAGCGATCCGAGCACGGCAAGCAGCAGGTAGCGCATCGCGGCGGCCAGCGCGGCGATGCCGTCGTCGGTCGCGATCAGCGCTACCGCCGCCAGGGTCGTGAGCTCCAGCGCCACGTACAGGTTGAACAGGTCGGCCGCCAGCGTCGCCAGGTTGACGCCGGTCGCCAGGATCAACCACAGCGACCAGAAGGGGCCGGATTCCGGTTTTTCCGGGCTGAACCGTTGCCAGGCGCCGGGCAACGCGGCGATGCCGACCAGCGCGTGTACCCAGAGCACGATCAGACCGAGCGCATCAAGGCGCCAGCCGATGCCCAGCGGCGGGCTCCAGCCACCGAATACCAGGGTCAGCGTCTGCTCGCGCGCAACCGCTATGCTCAGCGGTACCAGCACACACGGCCAGGCCAGGCCGCCGAGCAAAACCGCCCAGCGTCGACGCGCCGGCGGCAGCATGACGGCGACCAGCGCGGTGCCCAGGGGAATGAACACCAGTGCGAGCAACAGGTTGTCGAACCACATCACGGCGCCCGCTCGCGATCAGCCTCCGGCGAATGCCGGGTGTCCCGTCGACCCAGCAGGCCGGGGTCGATATCCGGGTGGATGGTTGCGTGGCCCTGCTTGCGGAACAGGCGCACCATCAGGGCCAGCGCGAAGGCCGTGGTGGATACGGCGATGACGATCCCGGTCAGCACCAGCGCCTGCGGCACCGGATCGGGACGGCCGTCGATGGTCGCCGGAACAACTATGAGCAACAAGAACAGTGCGCTGAGCATCAGGTTGAGCGCCAGCAGCTTGCGCATGATGTGCGCCGAAACCAGCAGGCCGTGCACGCCGAGGCCGAAAATCACGGCGGCCGCCAGCACGAATACGGTGCTGGTCATGAGCCGCCGGCCTTCAGCGACGGACTGCCGGCGAACAGCAGCGTCAGCGTTACGGCTATCGATATCATCATGGCGGTCTCGGCGAACAGCAGCGAGCCGCGCCCCAGGTAAGCCATCGGCCCATCGCCGAGCGCCAAGGGCGCCAGCACCAGCAGGCACAGCGCGCCGACGCCGGCGACCAGCGCAAGCCGGACCAGCGCGCGCGAACGCGACGCCGGCAACAGCGTGCCGGTGAGCAGCAGCAGAACGCCCGAGCCGGCCAGCACCGAGCCGGCCTGGAACGCGCCGCCGGGCTGGTCGGAGCCGATCCACAGCAGGTGCATTCCGATCAGCACGGCCAGCGGCAGGATGACCGCGACCAGCGTTCGCACCAGCGGCAATTCGAAGCCCGAAACGGTGGTGACCGAAAGACGGCTTCGGGTCGTGATGACGCGCGAACCGACGAACGCGGTGAGCAATACGGCCATCTCGATCAGCGTATCGAACCCGCGGAATGCCAGCAACACGCCGGTGATCGGGTTGCCGAGGCCGGTCTCGGGCAGCGTGGCCAGCACCTGCAAGCCGGCGGCTCCTGGCTGGCGCTCCAGCGACAGCGCGGTCAGTCCAATCGTCGCGACCATGCCGGCGGCCAGCACGGCGAGCACCACGGCCAGCGGCGAGCCGCGGGTCGCCAGGGCCTGCGACTGCTTCGGATCGATCTCCACCAGGCGGCGAAACGCCACCATCATCAGCGCCCCGGTCAGGCCGGCGCCGATCGCGGCATCGGCCAGGGCCAGGTCGGGCGCCCCCAGCCGGGCCCAGATCAGCGCCATGGCCAGGCCGAAGGCTACGTAGAAAACAATTGCCCGGAAGAGGTGCTTGCCGATCGCGACCTGCGCTGCCAGGCCGACCAGGATCAGGCCAAGGAAGATATCAATGACCACGGCCGCGGTCATCGCTGCCTGCCCGCCGAGTCATGGTCGACCGGCCCATTGCCGACCGGCGGATGGCGCGCACGGGAATGGCGCGCAATCAGATGGGCCGAAACGGTCGAGGCCAGCAGCGCCAGCAGCCAGATCAAAAGCAGCAACAGCGCCGTTCTGAGGCGTCCATCGAGCAGCGACAGTGACAGGCAGATCAACAGCAGGCCGAGGTTGTCGGCCTTGGTCATGGCGTGCAGACGGCAATAGACATCCGGCAGACGCAGCATGCCGACGGTGCCGGCGAAGATGAAGAAGCAGCCGGCCAGCAGGACGATCAGCGCCAGAAGATCAGTCATCCGCCACCTCCGCCGACTTGTCTTCTCCGGCTTGGGGCGGCCGCTCCGGCATGCCGAAAAACGCCAGCGAAATGATGGTGGCCAGCAGCACCAGCATCAGGGCGACCGTCCGGATGGCCGGCATTCCGAGCCACTCGGACATCAGCAACAGCAACGCCACGCTGGTGGTGGCAAACAACAGCGTGGTCAGAAGGCGATCGCCGTCGGTGGGACCCTTCCACGCGCGCCAGAGGCCGGCACCCAGGTTGAGCAGCAGAAACACGATGGCCCATGGCAGCACGCTCGCAGTCATCTTGCGCCTCCGGCATCCTGGGGGGAGAGCGAAAACAGACGCGCGATGCGCGCTTCCAACCGGCTCACCGAACGCTCACCGCCCGGCGACAGGCTGTGGACGACGAGGACGTGTTCACCGCGCATCAACTCGGCACTCAGCGTGCCGGGGAGCAGGCTGATGGTGCTGATCAGCAGCGTGCTGGGCTGTCCCTCCGGAAGCGCGATCTCGTAATCGAAAAAGCGCGGCATTACCGGCAGGCGCGGATCCAGCGAGCGCCAGGCCACGTCGATGCCGCCGCGGAAGGACTCGAACACGAAAAACCCTGCGAATTCGACCAGCCGGAACGGGTTCCACCAGAACGGCCGTCCCTCGGCCAGCCACGCTGCCAGCCCTCCGCCGATCAGCGCCGCGAGCAATCCGAACGGCCAGCCGTCGAGGCCATCGAACACCAGCCAGAGCGCAAAAAGCACGAAAAAGCCCTGCGTCGCCCAGGTTATCCGTGAGCGAATCGTCGTTCCACCCTGAGCTTCGGCCAGGCTCATGGGTTGATCATACAAAGCCAATGAATGCCTGGGCCTGATCTTGGTCAATTCCGGATGTCGGGTTGGAGGTCCTTCGGCCGCACCCGTGCAGGTCCGATTTTGACTCAAAGTCACGGGCCTAAATGCTATTGCGAATCAGTCGTATTTCATGTATGCTGAGGTCGTGTTTGTCGTTTCCGGCCATTTCGGCGGCGGCATCCGCGCCCAGCCAACGCCTTTGAACTGTCTCCGAGGCGCAAGCCAGGCCGCTAATGAAACCCAAGTTCAGCGGAATCCTGGAGGCTGTGTGAGTACAACAAGATTGGTTTGGGCGCTGTTGATAGCGTATTCCGGTTCTGCGCCGGGGCAGGACGATAGCGGAGCTCAGTCGCGGAGTTCGATCGACGATCCGGCGGTCGTTACCGGCTTGGGGCCCGACATCGCGCTGGACACCATTGTCGTTTCGGCAACGCGTACCGAACGACCGCGCTTCACGACGCCGGCTTCGATTTCCACGATCCGGCGCGTCGAGATCGATACCATCCAGCCTTACGGGTTCCAGGACGTGTTCGAATCCATTCCCGGCGTCAGCATTCAGGGTGGTCCTCGGCGCATTGCCGAGGAGCCGGCGATACGCGGCTTCGCCGACGAGCAGGTGGTTATTCGTATCGACGGCACTCGGCAGAACTTCAACAAGGCGCATGGCGGCCGCTTCCTGCTCGACCCGGACCTGGTGCAATCGATCGAGGTGCTGCGCGGCGCCAGCTCTTCGATCTACGGCAGCGGCGCACTGGGCGGCGCGTTCGTCATCGAAACGCTCAGCGGTCGGGACATGACCGGCGGGCGCGACGGTTTCGGCGTCCGACTCAAGGGCGGTTTTCAGAACAATGGCGAGGAATGGTCCAGTTTCAATACGCTGTACGGCCAGTCCGGGCGCTTCGATTTTCTGGGCACTTTCATCTACCGCGACGTCGGCGACGACCTCGAAGACGGCAACGGCGACGACATCCTGGCCTCGCGCGACGAGATCACCAACGGGCTCGTCAAACTGGGCCTGGAGCCGGCCGCGCACCACCGTGTCGAACTCGCCGTTGACCGGTTCGACAATACCGGCCGCAACCCACCCAACGCCAACGAAGAAGCCACCGAGACCAACCTGGTCGATCGCGAGACCGAACGCACCAATGCACGCCTTCGCTACCGCTTCGATGATCCGGCCAACCGATGGATCGATCTAGACACTGCGTTCTACCAAAACCAGGTCGACACCCGCGAGTTCCGGATCGACGACGGGCGTATCGACACCACCGATTTCGAGACGACCGGCTTCGAAATCGTCAACACTTCGCGCATTGGCGCGCTTGCCAGGACGACTGCCGGCGGACCGGTGCGGCTGACCTACGGCGCCGAGTTCTATACCGACCAACAGTCCGGCACCCGCAATGGCGCCGACCGGCCTCAGTTTCCCGACGCCGAGGTCGAGTATCGGGCCGGCTTCGCCCAGGCCGAATTGCCGCTGGGTGCCGGATTTTCCTTGATCCCCGGGGTGCGCTTCGACGCCTTCGAATACAGCGCGGCAGGCGACTTCCAGGGCCGCGAGGAAGACGAGGTTTCGCCGCGGGTTGCGCTGGGCTGGCAGCCGCACGAGGCCGTCTATCTCTGGGCCGAATACGCCGAGGCTTTCCGCGCCCCCAGCCTCACCGAACTGTTCGCCGACGGTGTGCATTTCACGGTTCCGCTGGGCCCTGGCCAGGTCGTGATCAACGAATTCGTGCCCACGCCCGCATTGAAACCCGAGCAATCGGAGCAGGTGCAGATCGGCGGTCGCTTTCGCCAGCGCGACATGTTCAACGCCGGCATCGACTTTCAGCTCGACGCGGTCTGGCATGAAAGCGACATCGAAGACTTTGTCGACCAGGTGGTGATCTTCATCGCCGGCGAACCGGCGTTCAACCCGCGCACTCAGACCCTGGTGTTCCCCGGTATCACCACCAATTTCAATGTCGATGCCGAGATCAGGGGTTTCGAACTTGACGCGCGACTGTCCGGCAACATCGGCTACCTGCAGGCGTCGCTGGCCACGCTGGATTCGCGGCGCAAGGCCCCCTCGGCCGGCAACCTCGCCAGCCTGCAGCCCGACCGCGCCACGCTGGGCGCCGGGCTGCATCTGCTCGGGCGCGCGCTGACCGTGGGCGCCGAGGTGGTGGCCGCCGCCGACCGCCGCGACGTGCCCGATGGCGCACTCGAGACAGCGGGTTTCGGCAAGACCGACGTGTTTGTCAACTACCTTCCGGTAGATGGCCCGCTGGCCGGCTTCGAATTCCGGTTGGCGCTCGACAACGTGTTCGACAAGGACCATCGAATTCACCCGAACGCGATCGAACAGCCCGGGCGCAGCGTCCGGGTTTCGATCGCGAAGGACTTCCAGTGGCTGCAATGAAAGATACCGAAGCGAGCCGTGATGCCGGCAAGACCCGACCGGTGACTGAAACCCCAGGCAAGGTCGAATGCGCGAAAGACATCCCGCGCATCGACAGCGGCTTGCTGCTGGGAACAGCCGGCCGGGTCGTGATCGAACACCACGGCCAGCGCTATGAGCTGCGCGAGACGCGCTACGGCAAGTTGATCCTGACCAAATAAATCCAACCCGAAAGGAGGCAAGCCATGCAACGCCTGATTCCCATCTGTATTCTCTTCGGCCTGATGACCACCGGCTGCGCGACCACATCCACCGGTACGCCGGCGGCCGCGCCGCAGCGCGCGAGCGCCGACAGCGTCGAACTCGAAACCGGCAGCCTCGCGGCACCCGCGGCAGATCGCCAGGCGATCCTCGCCATGGCCGGCGAGTTCGATGTCGACTTTGCGTTCGACGAGACCGTGGCGCTGCTACCCGGCTACGCACGCAAGGACCCGAAGCGCTCGGGCGCCGACGAGGTCGTGCTGCTCATCGAGGACAGCGGCGATCATATCGTGCTGCAGCATCTGCTGATCGTCGGTGAAGGCAACGTGATCAAGCACTGGCGACAGGACTGGACCTTTGAGGCCGAGCACCGCCTCGAGTTCAGCGACGACCAGACCTGGGCGCTGGTCGATATTCCCCGGCAAAAGACGGCCGGCGCCTGGACCCAGTGCGTCTACGGCGTGGCCGACACGCCGCGCTACTGCGGTACCGGCAAGTGGAACCATCGCTACGGCCATGCGACCTGGACCTCCGACCGCAGCTGGCGACCGCTGCCGCGGCGCGAATACACCACGCGCGAGGATTACAACGCGCTCAACGTCGAGAACCGCCACACCGTCACGCCGGAAGGCTGGACGCACGAACAGGACAACAGCAAGGTCGTGCGCGTCGGCGGCAACACCGAAACCGTATTGGTGCGCGAATTCGGTTTCAACAACTACAAGAACACGTCGGACTTCGACTTCACGCCCGCATACGAATACTGGGACCGGACGGACGGCTACTGGGCAACGGTGCGCAAGACCTGGCAAAAGCACTTCGAAACCGGCGGCGTTGTGGTTGCCACCGGCGTCGATGGCCTGCCGGTCATCGAAGGCCTGTTCGAGCTTGCCGATCGGGTACGGGAGGGCGGCAGCATCGAAGTCGACGAAATCGACCGGGTATTTGCCGACTACGTCCGCCCGATCGAAGTCGCCAACGTGGCCGTACGCTGAACAATCAGATTCGTTCCCGCCGCGTGCGGCATACGCTGCAGCGTCCCCCGACCGGGCGCTGCAGCGATCATGTTCAAACGTAACCGCGTTGCCTGTAGTCCTCGAACCCGGAATCGGTCACCACCGCCAACTCGGCGAACAGTTCCGGGTCTTCGGCGCCTAAATTGAAGCACGACTTGCCATGCATCCGCTTTTTCAGCGCCGGGGAGATGTTCGTCGGCAGCCCGGGGTTCACGTACACGGGCATCAAGTGGTCGCTGATGTAGCTCTTCTTGTTCTGAACCTCGCCAAACCACAGCGGCTGCTTGCGCTTCGGAGCATTCACCGAACCCCTGCCTGATACCAAATCCTGAACGATCATTGATACCATTTTTACAGGGTCCTGAATTGGTCTGCAACACAACCATGCGGCAGGTGGACCGTTGCTCACCCCATCAGCACGACTCTGCGCTGACGCGGCCGTCACACCAGACATCTATTTTTGATCCATCCCCAACTGGAGATGCTTCATGAAAAACGCACAACTTGTGGGCACTGCCATTGTTCTGGCATTGCTGGGCGCATTTGCACTCGCCGCGGCCGGACCGACAGCAGCGATGCCGGGGTGGTCGCATTCCGCCCAGACGGCGCCATCCGTCGGACCTTCGATCGACAAGCAGCAGCGCGACCAGATCAAGGCGCTGCACGGCGCTTACCGTGCTGCGCTGTCGGAACTGGACTGGCGCGTCGGCGAGAACGGCCATGCGCCGGATACGATGCAGCAGGCACGGGAACTGCGAATGGCATTGCGGGCCGAGATTTTCGACGTGCTTCATCGCGGCAGCCGGATCGCCGGTGCGGCGCCTGCAGGCAGCTGTCCCTACAGCGGGGAGTCAACGCCTGGCCGGCCCATGAACGACGCCAATACCCTCTATTTGTAGGTTCTGTCTACAGCCGGATCCGCGCAAGCGCGGCCCATGGTTGTCTCCCGAGCCCGGCCTCGCGCCGGGCTTTTTCAACGGGCGTCCGGATCGCTCAGGGGGATAACCTGGTCGCGTACAGGAATCTCGCGTAGCCAATCTCGGATGCGTTTTTCGTCAATTCGACATTGACCCAGCCGACCACGTCGCCGAACGGCCGATCGATGAACGGCCAGCGGGTGCGCCGCGACGAACGCAACTCGCCTTCGGACAGATCCGAAATCTGACCGGTCCATTCGTCATGCAGCGCCAGAAGCAGGGCGCCAACCCGATCTGGATCGGACGGGCAAGCGATGGAGTCGCGCT
>Ga0209943_1000231_pt1 | contig 39154 bp, 49 predicted proteins | sample SalPonR1_B_D2_MG_FD_185698 | JGI IMG/M metagenome (GOLD analysis project Ga0209943, IMG submission 185698) | Salt pond soil microbial communities from South San Francisco under conditions of wetland restoration - Salt Pond MetaG R1_B_D2_MG... ... | reverse complement strand
ATAATAAATAATAAATAATAAATAATAAATAATAAATAATAATAACTTTGTATTTTCAAAGTTATTATAAAATTATAAAAGATGAATTAAGAATTTATAATAATCTTGACATATTTCTTCATCTTCTAATATTTCTTTTGTTATAGGAAGGCTACAATATTTTTTCCAATCCTCTAAATTTTCTTTTTTTATTCGCCAAACCCCTTCTTCCCCATCATCTTTTTCTTCTAAATTACCTGACCAAAGTGGAGCAGGTGAAAAATTTTCTTTCATTTTACATTTACCCCATGCAACTACAATAGGATATTTCCTAGAAACTACTAATCCTTTGAATCTATCAAATGGTAAATCGTTCCATCCACACCAATTAGGCATTATTGCTATGACTCTATGATATAATATAAAAATGATAAATAATTTCAAATATTTTAAAATCAATAAACAATGAGAAAGATGCAAAGACTTTATCAATATTTAGATAATCTTACCGATCTGGAATTCGATATTGAACTTATATTAAAAGAAATAGAAGCATTAACTTGCGATGAACCTAATTTATATCATATATCAGATGATACAGAATGTGTATGTTTTTCTTGTCTTGGATACTATTTAGAAGAATGGCAAAAATTGATCAAAATACAAAATATGATTAAAGAAGAAATAAATCATATTTTGGGAGATTCTTAAAAGGAATAAAGGATTGGTATTTATATAAACTATTTAAATATGTTTTTAGCTCTATTTGTGGAAATAAAACACCAATATCTAGATATAGATACCTCCATCTACTCTTTGTCATATATCCTGATTCATATATTTAGGTTTTTAATATCCAGGTGTTAAACTAATAACATCAAAGATCTGATCATTTATATATATGATATATCAGCAGATAAAACATGATGATATGTGAAATTCTTTGGTATTATTTTTGATATGTTAAAAAATAAGTCTATTTGTAAGAGAATAATTAATATTTGTATCGGGAATTTCTTGAAAGACCACAATTATTACAGGCTTTGGAATATCTACCACTTCCAGGATCATAGTAATCATTAACCCATTGATGTGGACAATTATTAAAAATGAGAGTATTATTGATATTTAATTGTTCACGTAGTAATTTAATTTTATTTTCGAGTTGTTGAATATTTTGGTAAATTTCTTCATTATTTTTTTGTGTTAGGTAAAGAATCTGATATTTATCATCAGATTCAAAAATTGTCTCATCTTCCGGAATAAAATCTTCTAAACTTGAACTTAATCGTAATTCTAGTTCTTCTGGTAGGTGACCTCCAAAATTGCGACAAATGTTAGTGGACATGATATGAGACAGTGTGAATATTAAAGTAATAATAATAATATTTTTAGATCAATTTTTTCGATATAATATTCCGGTATAAAAATAATAATCTAAAATATAGTAGAATTATTGTTATTCTATACTAAATTCTTATTTTGTGATGGCAAGCCATAAATTAAGAGAATTAAATAAATATATAAAAGCTTTGGATGTTTTGACAGATGCCACTAAATCTTTTCGATCATGTGATCAACTTTTAAATTCGAATCAAGATATAGAAGTTTTAAAATTAGAAATACAAATTCAAACTGTCAAATATTATCTTCTCTGCGATGAAAAAGATGTCTATCCCACTCTTACTTATATTCGTACTAAAGAAAATCCAGAAAAATCATCCAAATCTGCTGAAGTTGAGTATCCGATTGATGCTTTTGGAAGTGATGGTTCGAAGGATTTACCGAAATTTAAAAGAAAATTTAGTAATACAGATTTAATATCAGAAAAAAATGAGGAACCCCCAGTTATTATTCCACCACTAAGATGTTATAAAGAGCCGAAAGCTCAATCTTTACCATCTAGCTTTGATGAAAAGAAATATGACTTTTCTAGTTTGGCACAAAGATTTGGTCATAAAGAACCAGATAATCCACCAAAATTATTTCCGAATAAATCGAAGTCAGAACCTCAAAGTCCCAGACATAGGAAGTCATCATCTTCCAGAATTAGAAGATCAGGAAGTGGACGTCATAAATGGGATTTCTTTACGGTAGAAGCAATAGCAAAAAATCTTCGTCGAACTAAAAACAAAGAGAAGGAAGAAAATCATTCTAAAGAGTATGATTGCGAACATAATCATAAAAAAAATACTAGTGTCAAATCGCGTTCAAATCGAGGAAGTAAAAGATCATCGAAATAAAGTGCCCAATCCCGCAAGGAAATAGTAAAGGTTTAGAAGGAGGTTAAAAAAGATTTGTTGGATTTGAGGAAGATGCAGGAAGATTAATTAAGTGAAATGAAAAAAATTTTTAATATTAACAATTGATTATGTTATCAAAATTTTCTATTTATAATCTTAATATGCGATTAGATCATGATTCTGATATTGAATTACTTAAAGAATATAAACTAAAACAAGCATTTATCCATTATATAAGTCAAAATTTTGATGATTGTAAAGGATCAAAGGCATTATATGATAAAGTTATGAAATATTCAGTAAGAAACAAATAAAGAATTATGGTCAATCATCTATCGATGTAAAATAAATGCCACAAAATTGGGTATTAAAGTGGTTACAAATACAAAAGAGATAGATGATTATTATTTCGATGAGAAACCAGAGAAGGAATTAGCGTATGAATTAGGGAATGAATGATGTGAAAGAGTGTATAAAAAAACAATTAGAAATAAATATATATTTTTGATAGTGATGAAATTATAATTAATACTTATTTTGATTTTTAATATTTCTTTGTTTTATTATGTTTTTAAGTATTTATGGCAAAACTTCCAATAAATATCATAATTATCTTCATTAACAGAATTGATACAAATTAAATGGGGGCGACTTTTTAACAATCGATTAAGGTTTTTTTGAGTTAAATCCCTATTTTTCATTTGATGATGTCCTAAAAATACTTTTTGATGAGGGTTTTTACTAATATTTACAGTATTTCTAAATTTAAGTTTACCATATAGGATACCTAAATATTGAGTCAAAGGAATAAAACTTATTGTGTTCAAATTGGGTTTCCTAATTGGTGTAGCTACACTAGCTGTTAAGGCTTTATCAAATAATTTCCAAGCTAAATGGCAACAACTTTTTCGTACAATAGTCATTTGATGAATGTAAGTTAAATTGGGATTTCGATTGAATTTTTTGACTATTAATTTAGCAGCGTTAAAAATATGTCTCTCCCACGGTTTTTTCTCAAAATGATTCGGTTTTACTTGTTTAAAATTCAGATTTTTTACTCCTAATTCTACCCAGGGTATCCCATCCTTCGGATCAATTAAGGTATTTCTTTGGATCTTTTTTCCTACTGACATATCATCATTCAAGTATAGAAAAACTTCAGATAATCCATCAATATTATGTAGATAGGATTCGATACTAGTGGATTTGAAAGTGGGTTGACAACATTCAGGACCTAAAATTTGTTCATGATCAATTAAAATGACTTGGGGACCTTTATGTACAATATCAAAATCTATGAAATTAGGTGTTTGTTTATCAGTAACTATATAAATATTTCTTATCCAACCACAATACTTTTTTAAACTCTCCACCGAAAACCATAATTCTTTAAAACTCCTATAACGCGCTTTACTTATTTCGTTGGTTCCTACTGCTTTCTGATATTTCTCTAGCCAAATAGGATCAGTCATATCTACCCAAGTAATAACAGCATCAATAGGTTGATTAGTATGATAAGGTTGAGCCCAAGATTTATCTTTTAATTTAAAGAGCATATTCCAAAGTCAATTTATATAGATTATTAAATTAATAATAATCTATATTTTTATTCATATTTTGTTATCAAGAATATTGTTTTCTTTAAATTTGTTATTTTTAGTTATTTTTATTGCTTTATTTATTTTTTAGTTATTTTTTATATTATCATCCTGTTATTACTTTATTTTTAGTTATTTTTCTTTTGGTAATTTTTATATTATCATCCTGTTTTTCTGTTTTTTACTTTTTTAGACCCTTTAGACTCAGTTTTTTGGAAGCAGGAGCCGGAGCTTCATCAGCTTCATCAGCTTCATCAGCTTCATCAGTTTCATTATCACTGACACCTTCATCAGTGACTAGTGGAACTTGGCGACTTTGATTATTATATTCGTCATCAGAATCATCTTCATCGGTAATCAAGAGAGTACCAGTAGGTGCGAAATCACCAGATTGGTAGACAACAACTTGATGAATTCTGAATGTTGCACCAAATCGACCACCTGCTACCCAGATAGAACGAGTTTGGACTAAGCTGATTACCTCACAATGACGTGGAATTACACTTTCACTGATAGTTTCTGGTCTAACCAAATGCATTTGTCCATCCTCACCCTTTTCATAATTAATGCAGTTACGATCACAATCCCATACCTCAGATGTAATAATTGGTACACCTTCACTACCATCTTCGTTTGTAGTTGGACTAGTATTAAAATTAGTACGGAAAGTAGGTGCATACTTAGTGCTGATTTCTCCACTTTCTTTATCAATGCGATATTTCACGATAGGTGTAAACTTTTCACGAATTGTATCTTCAGTAGCTTTTTGAGCCGCACTTTTTGTTGATACTAAACCCCATTCAAACGCATTTTCTGTAGCCTTGGTCACTAACAAATCTTCAAAAGCCTTCAGTTGGTCCACAAAACGAGCTTTCTTATCGGTAGTACTATCCAAGCTGAGTGTACAAGTGAATTTCTTGTTAAACTCATCTTTTCCTTCACGTCCGCGAGAGAAACCATAGGGAGTCTCCAATTTAGGCAATTGAAGAGCCAAACTGTGACCAAGATAATGAAATCCAATATTTTTTCCATCATTATCATTAGTCATAGGTTTGAAAAATTCGAAATTTTCATCTTTGGCTTCAAATTTGTTATACTTGACAGGATGAATTTTAGACATTTTGCTTATTCTTGTTTTGTTTTGTTTGAGAAATAGTTCGTTTTTTTTTTATACTTTTAGTAAGTGAAAAAGTTTTAACCTTTTTGAAATTCGTTGACCTTTTTGATATAACTTTTACAAAAATTCATCAAAATTTTTTTATAACTTCAAAAATTAACCATTTTACCTACCCAAATTTTCTTATTTTCTAAATTAATTTTTTACCATTCATTTCTTCTTTTTTTCCACCTTCTTCCTCATTTCTAATTGTCTCTTAATTGTTTTACTTCTATTTCTCAATAAATAATCAAATAAACGTCTTGCTTCATCCTGATTCCCAAAATAATCAAATAATGTTTCAGCTAAATAGGCTTGCGTTAAATTCTGAGCTACCTCTTTTTCTTCATATATGATAACACGATTACCTACATTAAATTTTTTACCAGTTAACTTCTCACACAGTATTTGTCTCTCAATCTTTTGGCGAAGTTCCGTTTTAATCTCATTCAATTCATCCAGTTCATTCTGAATTCGATATAATTTCTTTAGATTATCTTTTAGACTCATCTTTCCTTTTACTTAAGTCATAGATTTTTTTCTAACTTTTTTAACCTCTTCAATATATCCTTTATACCTAATCGTTCTATCCTAACTCTAGCACTTAATTCCTTTAATTCTGATTCATCTTTTTCATCATCTATATCTTCTCTTATCGATTCCCCCCATTTAACATCCATATCTTCATTCTTAACTTCCAATATCCCCTCATTTTCAACTTTAATTCCCTCATTTTCAACCTCTACTAATTGCTCTGTTTTAACATTTAGTCCCCCCTCATTTTCAACATAATTTTCAACTTCCTGATTAATGGTAGCTGGTAATTGATTTGAATTATGGGTATTATCTTTTTTTTCATTTTGTATCAAATTCTGGATTTGATTGATTTGTTCGGATATTTCTAAATTATCTAATAATTGATTATTACAGTCTTCATCTTTGATATTTGTTTGCTTTTCACCGTTTGATATTCGGAAAGTTTTAATATTTATTTCGGTACTACCTCCTTTCCCTCCTTGTGGATGAATTTGAAAATTTAAAGGATTACCAATTAACTTATTTGGAATATTGAGACAAAGTTTAAGTGGATTTTTTGGAATTAAAATACTCCCATCTTCAAATAATCCTTTACAACTCATAACACAAGGATATCCTTTTATTACTTGAGCTTCTAAAGTAAAAATATTAGCTTGAGATTTGACAGTAAATTTAGCGGAGGTAGTGGGAACTTTAAAAATGATGGAGATAAGTTTATTTTTTTGTTTGACAATTCCATGTTTAGATATTTTAATTTTATTACTATTTTCTAATAAATCAAACATATTAACTAATTTATTCAAATAATCTAAATGATTTTATATTATATAGTATATCATGCCAAAGTCTGAGTCTAAAACCAAGGCTAAAAATAAAAAAATAAAAACTAAGTCAGGTAAATCAACTAATATTGAAATTGATAAAGTATATAATATTTACAGTTTATCTAAACCACAATATCATATTTTAATTCAAAACATATTTAATCAATTGATCAAAAAGGATCAACCTAGTCAGGAGAGACAATGTGTGATTATATATGGTACTCCAGGAGCAGGAAAGACAACAGCCACAAGAAAATATTTGAGGGAGCAATTTTCTAAAGAAAAAAAATTTTTAATAATTGATCGGGATGAATTGACTTTTAATTATACTACTTATTTTACTTTTATGGAAAAATTTCTCAAAACTATCAAAATGGATCATGATCCTAATGATATTCTTTTACCACAAAATATTGTCACATCAGCTACTAACCAATATTATCGACATCTTAAGTTTTTTCTACAACAAGGTAATACTATGATGCATAGTTTAGTTGAATTAGCTCAAAAACAATCTTTAAATATGGTAATTTATGATCCTCCTTATCGTTTTCGTTTTTCGGATCAGATACCAAAGCTGAAAGAACTAGGATATGAATTTCATTTAGCATACATGTTTACACCACTAAATAAAATCAAACAAAATCTCAAATCTAGAAATAAAAATAATCTTATCGTTTTAAGTGATTCCGCTCTCAGACGATTAACCACCATTACTATAACTGATTTCGTATATTTATGTTTGGATGGATATGATAATATTGATACTTGTACAATAATAGATAATAGTAAGACTCAAGCTGAAATGAGTCAAATAAGAGATTGGGATTTTATATATCGTTTTCAAAAAAGAGGGGAAAAAGACAAGATACCATCAGGTTTTGAAAGTATAAAATATTAATAAGATTTATAAATTAATTTGCATTTTTAATAGCTATTTAATAACTATTGATTAGATTAATAATCTAAATAAAATATATATAGATGGTTAGTCTTAGAACTCGTGTGATCGTCGATCTTTTCTTCTGGTTCACTCTAGCCTATTTTATTACTACCTTTGGTTATGATTATATTAAAAAAGTTATTTGGCCAGAAAGGAAGCAAAAGGTAAGATCTTGTTATCTTAAAGTTCAACTTCCTAATTCTTTAGACTTTGATCAAGCTGAAATCATCTTATTTACAGGTTCCACTAAAAAACCTCAAATAAAATATGCTACCTCTGATCAACCAGTTCATTTTGATATTCCCAAAGATGAATGTTCTTCTATGACTCATATAAATCCGGGACCTAATGAAATTAGAATTAGAACGAGGGATGGAAAAAGATATCGATATTTATATCCTGGAATTAATACTACATGGAAATTTCCTGAACCGGTACATCATTTTAGTTATTATGATAAAGATTTTTTAGCTAGTTTACGTAAAGATTAATTAATAATTAAATAAAATATTATTATTTGTCCCAAATCTTATAATAATATTATTTTTCTTATTTATATTTCTTATGTCTCTACGCAAACTTAAAAAAAAAACTCATAAAGATCATCGAAAACCACAAGACCTTAGTCCTTTAGAACAAATTTGCGAATGGATGTCCCTCATCTTTCATCAAGAATCTCTCTCCCCCGATTATCAAATTGTTATTTATAGTAACCATGGAAGAGAATGGGGTACAGTTCCGATGGATGGTCCAATAAAGCAATTTAATGATTTTTTTAAAGTTAGAATAGCCCATTATTTTAAGAAAAATCTTTTTTATAAAGCTCAGAGAGCCCATCAAAGTGAACTAATTAGCAAATTTTTAGGCAATCTTATCTACCATCGCATCAATTCAAATTCTCTACAGCCTCTAGTCCATAAAGGAAAAGAGATAACGAAAGTTTTTATTCAAACAATCACAGTAGCAGGACATAAAACCCATCGTCTAGATGAAATTGAATATTTAGTCCCTAGCAAACATGAGTTTGAGATTATTAGACTAGAAGACAATGAAGGTACCCCTATATATGTGGATCTATGTGCTCCTCAAATTGATATTTGTGTTTATGGAACAAATGATAAACCACTCCTAATTCTTGACTCTGGTAAATTTCTTAACACCAATAAACCTTATTCTCCAGAACATAAACAATTCGTGAAAATAATTAAAATAGGTGCCAGTCAAGAAATAACAGGGGATGATATTTGGAATGACTTCCAAGACATCTTAATTCGGAATAGTGTAAATATTTATGATTTCAGCACTTTAGCCAAAGATAAAAAAAAGAGAGAAGAGGAAAATAAAAAAGATAAAGAAGAAGAATCTTGTAGTAGTTCAGAAGAAAATTCTTATCAAGAAGAAAAACATGAAGAACTGATGAAAGCTATAGAAGAAATGAGAAAATATATGAATGAGAAAATTTATAATCTAGACAAAGAATAATTAAACTTTGTTTCATTCGTTTATTTTATCCTATTTTATTCAAAATATATTTTATTCTATTTTATTCAAAATATATTTTATTCTATTTTATTTAAAATATATTTTATTCTATTTTATTCAAAGTTTTAGAAAATATATTTTATTCTATTTTATTCTATTTTATTCAAAATATATTTTATTCTATTTTATTAAAAGTTTTAGAAAATATATTTTATTCTATTTTTATTCTATTTTATTCAAAATATATTTTATTCAAAGTTTTAGAAAATATATTTTATTCTATTTTATTCTATTTTATTCAAAATATATTTTATTCAAAGTTTTAGAAAATATATTTTATTCTATTTTATTCAAAATATATTTTATTCAAAGTTTTAGAAAATATATTTTATTCTATTTTATACAAATGTATTTTATTCTATTTTATACAAATGTATTTTATTCTATTGCTTATTAATAATATAAATAAGCAATAATGAGTGAAACTATTATAAGAATTCCGAAAGGGATTATATGTTTTACTACTTGTAATCAATGTATGAGTAGATTAGTAAAACAACTGGATAAATATCCTAATGTAAAATTTGATTATGGAGAGATAGAAATAAATGACTTTGATCACATTTATGCGAAAATGTTGGTAAATGGAAAACAAAGTGTGATAAGAATTGATTGTCCACATGATATTTTTTCGAATAGATATTATTTAAGAGGGGATGTCAAATTATTTATGGGTGAGAGATTGGTAGAAGATATTTATGATTATGTGAATGCTAGCATAATATTTGAGCCGAAGCCAAGGATGCGTAGGAAACTTGTAAATCGGTATTATGATATGTTATATTTTTAAGCTCCTTCTGGATATTCAGCATAAGGAGTATTAAATAGGAATTGCATGAAAGCCTCACGATCGTTTATTTTAGTGGTAGCGGGATTGGAATGGAAGTTAAGTTGTCCATTGGCTTTATTGAAGACGTCATTTACATCTTTAAATAAGTTTTTGTGAAAGTTATCAGTTTTGGTATTTTCATCGGGACAACTAGGATATATTTGACGATCAATTGGATCATATGGCATAGCATTATTAAAGGGATTTGCTTCACTAGATTTTTTGCAAACGATTTGTTGAGGTTTGAAGGAGGGTTCTCCAGGATAACCTCCTACAGGTCCCATACAATCTTTGTTTTCTTGTATCATTTTACCACTCATATCTCGTTTGACACTTTCGGCAAATCGGTGAGCTTGAGTGTCTTTAAAAATTTGTCGAGCGTTGGGCTGGGTAGGATCGGGTGTTTGACTAATTTTGGCAAATTGTCGACCCTGGGCTAAGGTTGGATTATTTTCTAAATCTTGAACAGGATGTTCTAAATTAGGTACCTCATTATCAAAAATTACATTAGGGTCAGGATGACGGTTAATAAATCCTTCAGTAGTATTTTTGGGGTCGAAAAGGGTTTTCATTAAGTTTTGAAGTTTTCCTTCCCGATGTAGATAATATTGAAGAAGCCCCATAAATAATGGAGGTATAAAAAGAACAGCATAATTGTTATGATAAAGAAAGAGAAGAAATGAGAGGTAAAAGGTAAAACGGAGAGTAGAATTAGCGTTTTGTTGCCAGGTCATATTAGATCCGGGGAAGAAGAATCTAAGTTTATTGATATCAAAAAGTGTCTGGGGTTGATTAATCCACAACATATATATGAAACCAAGATAATAAAGTTTGACAAAATAGTTTTAAGAGTTAAAGTATTTTCTCAGTTTAGGTTATATAAGTGATATGTCTAATAATCAAAGAATTCGACAAAACACTAATTGTCCTGGATTTAGAACTAAAACACGTACTTTTGACGACCCATGTTATGTAGCAACCCGAGAACGTCAAAGTCGTAACACAGGTAGTTATCAACGGACGAACTTCTTTAGGAAATGTAACGAACCTGTTTGGGATGATTGTACTTTAAATAACCTTCAAGTTTATCCTAAAGTTCATGGTTTTGATCAATGTAATACTAATACAGACTCTGCACTCCGATATGCCCCATTAACAAACCTTAATAATGTTCAACAACTTTATACTCGACCTTACAAGGGTTCCTATCGTGGTGCCGGTACACACAGTATGACTAATTTAGATGTAGAAAGTGATCTTTATCAAGGTCAATACCGTCCTACTCTTAAATCATGTGAACCAACATCAGAAGTATATATAGATCGTTGGGATTATCTTCCGGCCGCCATCAGTCCTACTAAAATTGAACATACTGTTGAAGCCTGGACCAGGGGAGGCATATTGACTAGAGAACTGGTGCGTCAATTAAACTATGGAGATTATTGCTATATGATAAATAATATTAAATGTTCAAATAAAAAATGGAATAACCCGACTCCTCGAATAGTATAAAAATTGATGGAAAAATAAAAAATTATAATTATACTATCTATAATTATAATGAACCTTTCCTTCAATCCTTATTTTAAATACATTCTCTTTCTCTTGGCCCCTAATCTTATTTCTTCCATTGTTTCCGTTTATGCTGGTCGAACCCCATCTGGCCCTAATTTTAATCAATCTCCATTAACTCCACCTCCTTGGACCTTCGGAATTGTTTGGCCTCTTCTTTATACATCAATAGGACATGTGTTATATAAACTAATGGAATCATCAATAGAAAGTCAAAGTATGATATGGCTTTTGATGAACTTGATAATCAATTTCTTTTGGTTAATAACTTTTAACAAAGAACGAAATTATGGCTTTAGTTGGTGGCTAATTATTATGATGCTTGTCACTTTAATCGGGTTTTTTATTACTAATTCCCAAACTAATTTAAGCTTCATTCTAATACCTTATTTTCTATGGCTTTCTTTTGCATCGTATCTTAATTATTATGTGTGGAAAAATAACTAAAAAACTCTACGAGAAAATATAAAATTGATCATTTATACTCTCTTTTTTCAATAACAAACATCATGGCTCGAAAAGCACAAAAACGAAGGCAACGCGCTAAATTGGATGCAGTAAAAAAACGTCGCATTTTAGCAGGCCAAGACGTATTTGGTAATGATTATTTGATTGCTAAAATTCTTATTGAAATGCGTAAGTTAAAAGGTGTTGGACCCCTAGATTTAGTACGCTTTTCAGCTCTCAATAAGAAGGCTCGTAGAGCGGTTATTTACTTGCTTCCTAAGAGAGTCTGGTGGACTAGTGTAATGTGTAGTTGCGATGATGCTTTAAAGGGAAATAACAGGTGGTTAAATAAAATGGGAAGAAGAGTATATTTCTTACGATGCAAAGATAAATTCGAGATTGATCTAGAAAAAGTAACATTTCTAGATAAGTATATTATGAATTCTTTAAGTGATGAGGAATATTCTAAAAAGTGCAACCAGTATGATGAAGCTCGGAAAATTTATTTCGATTTTATTGAAAATAATAAATTGCCCAGTTGGTGGGTTGTATCTTTTGATTCATTTGATTTTAGCTTTAGCACTGGTGTTACCTATCGAAAAAGGATGTATCTACGTTGGAAAAATGGTGGCGGTGGTTTGAAGTAAGTTTTTAGAAAAAAAAATAACCAAAATTAAAAATAAAAAACTTTGGTTATTATTTTAAGATCTTATAATTAATCTATTCTCCCTTAATTATACCAATAAATTAATTCTTTTTCTCTTTTACCTACAATATGACAATCATTATCATTGGTATATAACATACCTTGTTGATCAATACGATATTTCTCGTTATTTAAAATGATTGCATGAGTTTTAATGTATAAATCAAGGTCAAGGTCTTCTAAGTTATATTCTTTAGCATTTCTGACTTTACGTCCTCTTTTCTTTGGAATATTCAAGAATTTACCTTCTAAAGGTCCATCATATCTACCATATGGAATATATCTGAGATGCCAACCACAAAGGTCTTCATTATTTTTGCGACTTTTACGACATTGTAATCCAGTACTAACTCTGGCTTGACATCTATTATGATCATCGGCGACTCGATAAGTTTTTTTGGTGTTAGTTTTTATTAATTGTTCTTGTTCTTGTTCTTGTTTGTCTTTGTTTTGGTGTTCATGGGAGTGTTTGTAGGTATTAATTTGAGTAGGGTGAATTTTAAGTTGAATTTTATTATTTGTGGACATTGTGGGTTTGGTTACTATAGACATACAAAAACAAATTCAGAAAAAATCCGCGAAACTTCAAATTATTTTTTTTAATTTAAATAATTTTATATTATTTATAATAATCAAATTTTTTCTCAAGGAGTCTAAAAGAAAAGTAAGAAATCTTTTTGATAAATGAGCATATAATTTGAAAAATGTGTTTAAAAATGATAAAAATTGGGAAGATAAAATTAATTTTATCAAAGTTGAACTTTTAGAATTTTATAAATTTTAGATAACTCTAGTTTTATTTTAGTTTTTGTTTTGTTTTTACTTTTTCGGTCAATCCCATTTTTTTTCTTGACTTAGGTTATAAAATTACATTATGGATTTCTTAACTGTTGATACTCTCCAACTCCCATTAGCTACTGCCGTCGGTGCATTCGGTGGTTTCCCTACTGCCCCTAAGCTTTTCAAAGATCTTACCCAACACCTTTGGTTTCAATGGCTGATGGTCTTTGTTCTTGTTTGGCAAGGTGGTTCAGGTCAAAACGCGACTTTGGCAGCCGTAACAACCGTAGTTCTATTCTTGGTAAGCCAAGTATTGGATATGGTTTACACTCGTGAAGGCTACTAAATAAATAACATAAACAAAATTTAATATAATTTTTAATATATTAAATTCTTACAAAGTATACTTATTTAAAAGTATTTTTTCCTTTTTTTCCTTTAATGCTCAATGGCTCCAATTTCTCTTAAATAATCGGTTTCAGCATCAATTACCTCATCTATGATTTCTCTATCGGTAGTTGGAAAATGATCTGCCAAATATCCATTAGGATCTAGAAAAGCTTCCATATCTTCATTATCTTGTCCCAGCCACAAAAAAGACATGATAAAAGTAATTAATATAATATCATAGTTAGTAGCATTTCGAATATGAGTAATAGCATCTTCTTCGATGTAAATTGGAGGAAAATCAATATTGAGATTTATGTACTTATTGGTATTGAAACATTCACTAATAGTCATTATTGGTAAATAAAAAAAGTATGAATGATAAAATGTTTAAAACGATAAATTTAAAAATGATAATTTGTTATTAAAATATATCACAAATATACTAATCAATTTGTTATTTTCTCTAGGAGCTATAGTTTAGGATAGCCAATAACTAATGATTAAGCTTAAATATAGTTAAAAACTAGTCCAAAGTATACTATATTAAAAAGCATATTTCTCTTATTTTTAATTAATCCTCTATTGCTCCAATTTCCTTTAAATAATTGGTTTCAGCTATAATAATATTATCAATAATCTCTTTATTAGTAAAATGGTAATTTTTTTTCAAATAGTGAGCCGGATTTGTAAAAGCTTCCATATCATTAACATTATCTTGTGCTTCCCATAAAAAAGACATGATAGAACTAATCAATGCCACGTCGTAATTAGTTTCTTTTTGAATTAGAGCAATGGCATCTTCTTCAATATAAAAAAGAGTAGAATTATCAAGATCAATATCCATGTCCATGGTTTTACGAGATGATTTAAAATAATAAGAATTGATAGAAATGTAATCAATTTTTTAATGATAAACATAATATGATAATCAATTTGTTATTTACTAGAGGAGAAATTATATAACTTTAATGTAGTGATGAAATCCAAATTCTGGTTTAACAATATAGAAACTAGTTTAATATCGTATCAGATGGATAAAAATTTAGACTCAATTTTATCAAAACTCAAAGTTATTTCCAAAATTGAATCAGGACATAAAATCTTGGTAGAGGACAGTCAAATTCATATTATGGAATGTGATAAAAGTTCTTTTGATCGTTTTCGCAAATGGTGGATTGGTGAAACCCGTCAAACAACAATGAGTAAATTAAGAGGTTTGTATTTAGAGGTACATGATACAATTCAAGAATTAAATAATACAATGAATCAAATTCCTTTGGAAAGACTAAGAAATGAAATTACAAATAGCTTACGAGGTCTTAAAAATCTGATAATAACTTATCAAAATGATAGGACTATAGTGTCTAAATTGGAAACTTTAATAGAAAATTTTCTATTAGAAATTAAACAAATTGATCAAATATTTGATAATTCTTTTCCGAATAACGAAGATATTGAGGAATCCTAGATAAAAATAAATCATATTTTTATATTATTATATAGCTCTAAAACATAAATGGATTATGTGACTATTAATCAAAAGGTGCGCGAACCTATTAAAATTCCTTTATATAGAGATTCGAAATTCCAAAGTAAAAATAAAACAATTTTATATGAAAAATTAGCTCAATGCAAACTATTATTAATAAATCTAAAAGAAAATGTAGATAAATCTACTCATTTTTCACAATTTATTAATCCAAAGTCAGACTTAAAACAAATAATAGACATTGAATTTGCTATTAAAACTATTACTTTAATGTTATTCGGAACACATGATCCCAATGATATACCTCCACCACCACCGAAAAAAAATTCGTCATTAGCAGATGAACTTGATGAGAAATTAGAGGAATATAATGAAATATCAACTTGTGGGTCAGGTTCTGACTCTGAGTCAAGTTCAGGATCAGACTCAGAAGAAAACAATGAAAGACCAAAGAGTGAGAAAAAATAAATTGAAATTAATTAATTTTTTATAAATATAGATTTATTTAATACTAAAAAATAAACTAAAAATGTCAATTTTATGTGACACTGAAATTATTAAAGAAATCAGTAAAAAAAATATTGTTATTGAACCATTTGATCCTAATGCACTTGGTACTAATTCTTACGATATTCATTTAGGTTCTACACTAGCTACCTATAATGATCCTGTTTTAGATGCAAAAAAACATAATAAAATTACAACCTTCCAAATCCCAGATGAAGGATATGTGCTCCAACCAGGTGAATTTTATTTGGGTGTAAGTATGGAGTATACAGAAACTCACAAACATGTTCCTTTCATAGATGGAAAAAGCTCTGGAGGGAGGCTGGGTATAATGATACATTATACAGCAGGCCGTGGTGATACAGGTTTTTCGAATTATTGGACATTAGAAATATCGTGTCTTAAACCAGTTCGTATTTATGCTGGGATGCCAATAGGACAAATCTTTTACATGACAGTAAATCATGAAGAAATCAAAACTTTATATAATAAGAAAGAAAATGCAAAATATAATAAGATTTCTAACTCACCGACAGAATCAAGAATGTATCTCAATCAATTCTAATTCTTTTCTAATAAATCTCCAAATAATTCAACATACTTTGGTATTATCTTATTAAGACTGGTCATTTCTCTTACCTGTTCCATTATTTTCAAACCTTTTTCCCACACAGGTCCCTGATATGTTTTTTTAACTTTTTCTATCATTGCCTTCGTTTCTTCTAAACTATCTCCTTTCAATAAGTAAGGATAACTAGGGTCTATTAATTCTTTGATACTTTCATCGTATGTAATGATGATGTTACTACCGCAAGCGGAAGCATTAGATAATTTGATATTAGACTTAGTAAGAGCCTGCCAACTATTATTTTTGCGTACGTTATAGTGACATGGATAATATTGATCAAAATGTGTTACAGTTTCAATCCCTAACTCATCTAAATAATTACAATTTAATTCTTTAGAATCAACATGGTCTCGGACTAAACCTGTAAAAACTATCTTCATAGGGACTTTACTATAATTTTGAACCTTCAAAGATGGATCCCAATGATGTTTAATAACTCGACAAATTCCAGGAAAACTATATCTTAGAAGAATTTCATCTTGAATATATTTATTTTGTACTAAAATTGCATCATATTTATAAATACTCATAAATAATTTTTGCCATTTGGTAAAATAAATATAATCAATGAGATCTAAAATTATTATGTTATTATTTTTTTTCATAAATTCTAAAAATGGATCTATTGAATTTAAATAAAAGTAATTACCTTTTAACATTATTACTATACTATCATTAATATGTCCATATAATGACTCTAAACTTTCAACATCAATGCATTTATCGCTAAAAATAATGTCTACCTGATAAATATTATACAATTTTTTTAGCCCGTTTACAATATGATGACCTCTTAGGATAGAGGAACCATAAAATTTTTGGTATCCCAAAAAATATATTTTCTTATTCCTAATTCGATCTAATAACTTTGAATTCATATTATAAATTTAAAACAAATATTTATATTTTATTAATTTGTTCGAAATTATTATTATTATATTATATTTAATTTTATATAATATAGTAAAATAATCCATTTATATCATTTATCATCTCCCTTATTTCATTATTAACATGTATACAATTGCACATAGGGGTTATTCATCAAAGTATAAAGATAATAGTGAAGAAGCATTTCTGAAAGCTTTGGAATACCCAATTGAAATGATAGAAACCGATCTTAGGATGAATCGAAATCGGGAATGGGTGCTTTATCATGATTCCGTCGTAAAATTACCATCAGAACTATCAATGGAGAAGGTAGAAAAGGATGAGTATTGGATAAGTAAATTGAGTACAACACAATGTTTATTTCTAAAGATTTTGACATTAAAATATTTTCTAGATCTTATGCTAAAATATGCACCCCCTAATTTCAAATTGTATTTTGATATAAAGGGTCATCCTCATCGAGAAGACCTTAATCTTTTAATATATATTTTATCTAGACATTCTTTCACCCAATCTGGTCTAAATGTATATTTAGCTTCTTTTAATTATTATGTGGTTAAAGAACTAATTGATTTACGAATACCTAGTATGTTTAGTCCTTTTCAATATAATATAGGGAGGATAGGTGATTTTTATCCACCCTATGATGAAAATATTTATGAGTTAGATTTTATTTCGAGCGATCAAGATCAAGTAGATGGTAAATATATAAATAGAATTCGAAAATTAAATAATAATCTCAAAATTTTTGTTTATACCATCAATGACTCTTTAAGTTTAGAATATTTCCAATTTCAGCTTGAAGTAGATGGTATTTTAAGTGATGAAATTTCTATTTTTTTTCCACCATTGCCATTACCACCAATTTCATCATCACCACCTCCTTCACCCGCCAAAAGCGTTGACTAATAGATAAAAGAAAATCTCCTCTGGTGTAAAAATATAAATAGTAAAAATGGGAAATATATTATCGGGATCGTCAAATCAAGAAGGCAAAATAGAGAAACTTCAAGATCGAATAATAGAATTAGAAAAGTTGGATAAAAATAAGGATGGTTTAGTGAGCAAGGATGAACTTCAAATATGGATGTTTCAACAAAATCAGGAATTACTCCAATTTCAAAAGGCATTGGCTGTAGAATTTGAAGAAAAGTATGGTAAACAAATGTCAGAGTTAAAGAAACAAAATGAAAGTCTTAAAAAGATCAATCAGGACCTAGAACGAAAACTCAAAGAGTTTCATGAAGTTCAACTTGAAAGCCATGATACTATTAAAAATCTTAAACCTTTGGGTCAAATATCAAAGGATAGAATAAATCAATCAGTGGAGCGAATGATAAATAATTCAGGGGTAAATATATCTTATATACCAGATTTTGTGGAGCGTCAAATTTATCGGAATGTTTTTGGAATCTTGATTAGTCTGGTTGATGAGTTATCTTCTCAAACTTCATTAGAAGTATTAGGACATTATTTAACTTTTAATTTAGAGGCAAAAAATAAGGAAGAAGATAAAAAGGAAGAGAAAGGGAAGAACAAAGCAGTATCTTAAAAAAAGAAAAAATAAATGTAAATGGATAATTGAAAGTGTAATAAAGTTATAAATAAATATATAATTTTATTTTTGAATAATGTATTTATTTAATTCATTTATTATTTAATTAACTTATTATTTTTATTAATTATATCTATATCTTAATTTTGATGCCTCCCAAATATATCTTTATAACAGGTGGTGTGGTTTCTTCTTTAGGCAAAGGAATAGCATCAGCTTCAATTGGAGCTTTACTGGAAGCGCATAAATATAAGGTGACCTTTATGAAATTAGACCCCTATATAAATGTTGATCCAGGAACAATGTCACCTTTTCAGCATGGTGAGGTATTTGTAACAAATGATGGTGGAGAAACAGATTTAGACTTGGGTCATTATGAAAGGTTTACTGATGTAGAATTAGGAAAAAAGAATAATTTTACTACTGGACAAGTATATTTAGAAGTAATAAAAAAAGAACGTAAAGGGGATTATCTAGGTGCTACCATACAAGTAATACCTCATATAACAGATGAAATAAAAAAAAGAATTTTAGGGATAACAGATGGGTCTACTAATCCTCCGGATATAGTTTTAGTAGAAATTGGAGGAACGGTAGGTGATATAGAATCATTACCTTTTCTAGAAGCAATAAGACAATTGAGATGTGATTTAGATAGAGAAAACACTCTATTTATTCATTTAACTTTGGTACCTTATTTAAAATCAGCAGGGGAAATAAAGACCAAACCAACACAACATTCAGTGAAAGAACTAAGTAAGATAGGTATACAACCGGATATACTAATTTGTCGTGTGGAAAAAGAGGAATTATTTTCAGAGAATATTCGAAGAAAAATAAGTCTGTTTACTAATGTTTCTGAGAAATCGGTGATTATAGGGAGTGATGTAAAAAATATTTATCATATTCCAAATCTTTATTGTGAACAAGATCTGGATAAAATTATCCTTAAGCAATTTCATTTATCTTTCTCGGTCCCTAACCTTAATAATTGGAAAAAAATCCAAAATTATGACCCAGAAGAAGAAATTACTATTCATATGGTTGGTAAATACACAAATCTTAAAGATTCATATAAATCAATAAATGAGGCTTTAATTCATGCAGGATTTCAGAATAATGTAAAAATAAATATTAATTATTTGGATGCAAGTGAATTTGAAAAAGACTTGGTACCTGCTAATTTTTTTATCACTAAACCTCATGCTATCTTAATTCCAGGTGGTTTTGGTATTAGAGGAATTGAAGGAATGATAAAAGTCGTAGAATATGCTAGAACTTATAAAATACCTTTTTTGGGTATTTGTTTGGGTATGCAAGTAACTTTGATAGAATATGCACGTAATGTTCTTTATATATCGGGAGCAAATAGTACAGAATTTGAGATTGATACAGGGCATCCAGTGGTAGCTTTATTAGAGGAATGGTCAGAAACGGAATTAGGGAAAAGAAAACAGGATAGAAGTAAAATGGGTGGGACTATGCGATTAGGAGGACAAAGAATTAAAACAATATCATTATCAAATTCGCATACCTATGAAATTTATGGAGATATATTTGAAGAACGTCATCGACATCGTTATGAATTTAATAATGTTTATAGGAATATATTTGACCAATCTGATTTGATTCTTTCAGCAGAAGAACCAGAAACAAATTTATTAGAAATGGTAGAACTTCCGAAAGATATTCATCCTTTTTATGTTGCGACACAATTTCATCCCGAATTTACTTCTAAACCGAGAGGGAAAGGTCATCCATTATTTAACAAATATATAAGAAGTATAAAAAAATTGAAATAAATATATTAAATAAAGAATATAAAAAATGAATTGTTTTGTTTGTTTTGATTTTTATGAAATTTTAAATATTTGTGGAAAAAAACCAATGAGTATTATTATGGGTCATAATAATTCCCTAAATGATTATGAATGTAATATTATATTAACAGGGAATCAAAATATAGTAACAGGATGTCAAAATGTATTGATAGGAATATAAATTGAAAAAAATTCGGTTAATCTAAAAGAACTTTGTTTTTTAGATTAATTATATTGCTCATTTAATTAAAAATAATTAATTTTATTTAGTATAAAATATTAGAATATGGGTGATCATTATGATTTTAATATTAAGGAGTTTGATATGTCCAAACTTGGTCCTGGCAAAGTTATCGTTTTTATTGGAAAACGTAATAGTGGTAAATCAGTTTTAGTTGTTGATTATCTTTATCATAATCAAGATATACCAGTAGGAACGTGTATATCAGCAACAGATGAATATAATCAGACTTTCAAGGGGATAATACCAGATATGTTTATTCATGATGAATATAGTTCAGAATTGGTAGAGAAGTTTGTGCATCGGCAGAAGTGGATAACAACTAAGAAAAAAGATGAAGAGGCACCTGATTGGAAAGATTACCGAGATGTAGATAATCGTGCCTTTCTAATTTTTGATGATTTAGCCTTTGATAGTAATACATGGGTAAAGGATAAGAATGTAAAATTTATTTTTATGAATGGTAGACATGTGGGAATAACCTTTTTAATTACGATGCAGTATATGTTAGGAATTCCACCGAGTTTGCGAACGAATGTGGACTATGTTTTTATTTGTCGTGAAAATAAAGTAACAATGAAAAAGAAACTATATGATCATTATGCAGGTATGTTTCCAGATTATAATATGTTTTCGCAAGTGTTGGGAGAATGTACAAAGGATTTTGGTTGTTTAGTTATTGATAATGTAACAAAAAGTGGGAAATTAGAGGATCAGGTATTTTGGTATAAAGCAGATATTTCAAAACATAAAAACTTTCGTTTATGTGATGATTCATTTTGGATTTCTCAACCTCGTAATGAAATTGTTGAAGAGGAGGATCGCGAGGGATATAATTATAATCCTTCTTATACCCGTCATACAGCATCAAAACCTAATTATAGTGTAACTCGTCTTAGAAATCAAAGAGAAGAAAGGAATAGTAATATATATTATTATGATTAATAAAGTATGGGAGATAGAGTGTATGTTTTTAATAGGAAAAATTAGTTTTTTCTTTTATATGGTAAAAAGAAAAAACCTAGGGTCACTTATTACATTCTAGTCTTCTTCATCATCTACTGGACTTAGATATAATCTATAAGTACCTACAGCAGTATCATATTCAACTACCAGTGGAGCATCATTTTTGAAATTGAGGGTGGTATATTTGGACACACTGGTACATTTTGTAAAATATGTAAGTCTTTCAATATCGAATTGACCAGTGTAAATGCCATCCATATAGGCTTCATGATCATCATTATCATCGTCGTCATCATCAAGGAATTCATGTTTAACTTTTTGTGATCGTCGAACTTCGTGAAATTCTCCTATATCTGATTCAGCATGGAAGGTATAATTTCCTTTATTATATGTAATTTTAAGATTCTTTGCAGAAATAGCTTTGGCATCTTGTACGATGTTTTTGAAGTCAGTGGATTTCATAAATAGACTATATTTATATTCATCATTTGGTAGTTCTACTTCATCTGAAATATCTAAATCCATTAGGTTAATTGACCATGCTCTTAATTGATTAGGATCACCATTATCAACTTCCATATTGAGGACAGTTTGGCCAGATTCTTTGTCGATGTTAATGCAAACGGTGTTACTATTACCGATATTTTTGAGTAATCTAGAAAAATCGGGGATATTAATACCAATTTTGAGAGTTTCCGGACAATAATAAAAAGTAAGATGATCAAGAAAAAGGTAAACCATAACAGAATCATATGTGTCAATTTCTTTGATCATGAGTCCTTCAGGTGTGAAAACGATGTTGACATCAACGAGTAATTCTTTCATGGAATCGAAAATGGTTTTAATGTCAGTGGTTTTTTCCGTTTTAAAATAAGCTGAATAGTATTCTTTCAATTCCTCATCGCTAGGTACGTCTAAATGATGGTTGCTCATGTGATGCTATAGTTAATCTCAATAGAGGATTTTTTTAATATATTTTAGACAAGTCTATAATATTTTTTTCTTCAGCGGAAAATCAAAAAAAAATTAAAAAATCCACCTTTATTTATCCCTATTTCATTCCTAAATAACTCTTAGCTTTTGCATATTCCTTAGGATATTTATAAGATATCCATAAGGGAGGAACCTTTTGGTATATATCATAATATTCCAGAGTAAAAGCTAGAATGGGGTCGTAACGGAAAAGTTGAAAGATGAAGTTAATATATTTAGGAAGAACATGATTTGACATGAGGTGTATGTTAACGATAATTTTAAGTTGATCAGATTCAGAAATACTACATGGATAATAAGGAAAGTTAGATGGTCTATTTCTTCCATAACATTTGATAATATTTCGAAAGACAACTAAATGACTAGTTAAAATATGATCAGCTAAATCTCTTGCGATATAAATGTTCATTAATAAAAGTAATAATATATGTAATCTTACCCTAGAATATAACTAAAAATAATTGGGGGGTTAGTAAGGTAAATAAAAAATTGATTTGTTCAATTTTTATTAATTAATCCTATGCTAAATGGATCAAGGTGTAAAAAAGAGGGTTCTTTTAGTAGGATCATCCCATTATCATCTAACCAAAAATAACAATAAATATCTTAAATGGTATTATAAAAAATTAGCTGAATTATATCCAGGAAGTGGGCCTACAGATTATGAATTAAATACTTAATCCATTTTGCACGATTGTGGAAAAGAATCAGGATTTTATATGTCCTCATTTTTTTTTATTTTTTGGCGAACCTGGGGCTCTGGAATGGTATGAAAAACATAAAAAATATTATGATCTAGTGGTATTTGAAGGAACACCTTATGAATTAAATCAAAAAATAGAGAGTGTAGAGTGGGTTTATGAAATATTGCGAGATAAGGCATTTTATTTTTATGTAATTAATAGGGAGATTTGTACTCATCAACAAGTTATTAGTAAATTTTATAAGTCTCTAGGTGAAATTAAAAGAATGTATTCTATGTCCGAGTCTGATGATCACCCTAATATTTGGCAGAAAAATTCAGAATTGATTTATATAGACCCAGATGAGATACAATGTAATAGTAAACCAATTCCGACTGTAAAAGAAGCATTAGAGATGTCGGAAGAGGAATTAAGATGGTATTATATAGTATATCATGAAAAGGAATATAAATATTTTTATGAAATATACATAAATAAACATTCGGAAAGACGTATTGAAGAATTGATAAAAATGAAGATATTTCATTATCAAATTAGCAATAGGTTAAAGGTATTTAGCTTTTAAGAAGTTAGGCTTTATTTGATAGTAAAATTCCATACTTTGGTAAAAGGTAGGAAAAGAGTATAAATTTAAAGATAGCGTGAAAGTTAATAAAATATTGATTTTTTTTGGAAAAAAATAAATTTATATAATAAAAATTCTGCATTTGATATATAATAATGTCATTGGCGGAAGACATCGATTATACTGACCAAGTAAGACCGGTAATAGGGGTGCGTTTTGGCATTCTGAGTCCGGAGAGAATTCGAGCCATGTCAGTGGCTGAAATTTCTAAGCCTATTTCTCAAGATTCACTTGATTCGACCCTCTTAGATGGTCGTTTAGGTCCGAGAGATAAGGGTGAAATCAATAAGGTATCGTATTTGGATGCAAGATTTGACCCAGGGAATTTTGGACATCATGAATTGCCGAAGCCAATAATACAAATAAAGTATTATGATACGATTATAAACATTCTTAATCAGATTTGTTATAAATGTTCTCATTTACTTATTGATAAAACCGATGAAACTACTATGATTGCTCTTAAGAACAAGAAAGGAAAGAAACGTTTTAAATGGTTGGTAAAACAACATAAGAATTCTAAGAAAATCGAATGTTATAATTGTAAAGCAATTCAACCTAAATTTTCTAAAGGAAAAGATAAGTCACGAGTTGCTCAAATTGTAGCTAATGTAGGTAAAGTAAAAGAAAAAAATGTAGAAGGTGTAACTGTTGAAAAAACTGTTGATATTACAATGGATGGTCAATCAATGAACAAGGTGGATAAAGAAGGGAATATAACGAGTGAGGCAATAACATTTAATACGGAAGTAATTCATTACATTTTGAAAAAAATTTCTGAGGAAGATATTCGTTTGATGGGTTTTGACCCTGAATTTTCACGTCCTGCATGGATGATTTGGGAAGTTATGCCTATTCCACCACCTACTATGCGCCCATCGGTGCATATGGAGAATGGTCAATCATCGGAAGATGATTTGACGAGTATATTAAATGATATAATAAAGCAAAGTGAGAAATTACAGAAGTTAATAAACAATCCGGAGGCGAAAGAAAATAAGATAGTGGAAATGTGGAATTATCTCCAACTTCATATTGCTGCTTATATTGATAATGAACAACCAAGTATCGATAAAATTACTAATCGATCTGGTCGACCTCTCAAAACACTTAGATCTCGTATCAAAGCTAAGAAAGGTCGTATTCGTAGTAATTTAATGGGTAAACGTGTAGATTATACAGCTCGCAGTGTAATTACACCAGATCCCAACATAAGTATAGAACAATTAGGAGTACCAAAGAGGGTGGCAATGATATTGAATTATAAAGAAGTGGTAACTGAGTATAATATCTCGGTATTGTTTCGTTTAGTTCAAAATGGACCATCTAATTATCCTGGTGCTAATGAAATTCGTCGAAAACGTGGTTTAGGAGGGAATAAAGGAGGAGGAAATAGAACATATTTGATAAATTTAAAATATGTTGAGGATAGAACTACAATTCGTTTACGTCCAGGGGATATAGTATATCGTCATTTAATGGACGATGACTGGGTATTTTTTAATCGGCAGCCGAGTTTGCATAAAATGAGTATGATGGCACATCGTGCTAAAATATTACCACATGATACATTTCGCCTCCCCATTTCTGATACTACCCCTTATAATGCTGATCAACAATGTCGAGGTCAGTAACAGGTGACTGCTTGATGGTAGGAATATAAACCATCCAAGATAAACAGTGTAAATATTCCCATAGATATAATCACCTAGTCAAAAATCTTTTTGGCGAGATTGCCAAATTGCTGGAAGTTCCTAAAGCTTCAACTACCAACCTTTCAGGGGAAACTCTTTAAGGGGCCACGTTAATTGCGTCGGATATGGTCAAAATGTTGAAGATAGGGTATTATACAATGCCTAAAAATGGATAATCAGCAGCCAAGCTCCTAAGATCGTAATAACTAGATTATGGAGAAGGTTCAGAGACTAAATGGTAATCGGTCAATGCAAGATGCTCAAAATGCATCCCGGAGGGGATTAGTTATCCTCGAGTTGGCTTAAGATATAGTCCGGCTTTCATCGAAAGGTGAAAGATAAGCCGTTCGACGGCGATGAAATGAATTTACATCTTCCACGGTCCTATCAGTCCGTGGCAGAACTTAAAGTACTCACTTCTGTTCCTACACAAATTATTAGTCCCCAATCTAGCCGTCCCGTTATGGGTTTAGTACAGGATGCCATGCTTGGCTCCTATCGCTGGACCATGGCGGATCATATGGTAGATTTAGGGCAAACAATGAAACTTCTGAACTGGACGTCAACATATTCAGGAACGCTTCCTGTTCCAGATGATAATACAGATCCTTTAAATCCAAAATGGAAAGCTCAAACACTATTAACCACAATCCTCCCTGAATTCACATTTCGTAATAAAAACTCTAATTTAGCCATTGTCCACGGTAATTTTGAAAAAGGTGTCCTCTCAAAAGAATCTGTCGGGGGTAAGATCAGTAAAATTATTCACTGCATCTGGAAGGATTTCGGTCCCGAAACCACTCGACACTTCTTCGATAATATGATGAATCTCACTGTTCAGTGGCTCTTGATGGATGGTTTTAGCATTGGAATTACCGATTTTAATCTAAAACCTGAAATCACCGAAGAAATTCAAGTACTAACTAATAAAGCTTATCAAACGGCTAAGGAAACAATAGCTGAAGTACATCGTGGAACTTTTAAACCGACACTTTCAACAACCAGTATTCAAGAAGAATTTGAAAACCAAATGGTTAAATTACTTCAAGGAACTACTAGTCAAGCACAAAAAATCAGTTTTGATTCTCTTGATCCACTCACTAATCGAGTTCACTCTACTGTGACTTCCGGTTCCAAAGGATCTAAGGCTAATGTTGTACAAATTAGTAGTCTACTTGGACAACAAATGATCGATGGTAAACGTATTAATGAAGGCTATCAACGTCGCACATTACCACATTATCCTAAAGATGATCTCTCCCCTGAAGCTCATGGATTTATCTCTGGAAACTTCCTTGATGGATTAAATCCCGCTGAATATTTCCTTCATGCTATGGCTGGTCGCATTGGTGTCATTTCGACTGCAATTAAGACAGCGACAACAGGTTATGCTCAACGTAAACTGATGAAGGTGATGGAAGATCTACAAATGAAATATGATAACACAGTTCGGAATGCGAATAATTTCATGGTGAGTTATGTTTACGGAGGGGATGGTTTTGATGGATGCAAATTAGAAGTACAACGTTTTGACTATTTAGTAATGAATAGCTTACAATTGACAGAAAAATATGTATTTCCAGAAGGTTTAATGCAAAACTATTTAACTCCCGAGTCTTATCAAGAATTTATTGAGACAGATTATCATCAAGAAACATTAGATGAAGAAGTCCAACAAATTCATCAAGATCGACAGATTTTAATTCAAATGTTCAATAATCAATCTCAGCCTGATATTTATAGTCCCGTCAATTTCCCTAGACTCTTGGAATGGATCAAACATACTTGTCATTTAGAACGATATCCATTAGCTGATCTCAATCCCGTCGAAGTTATCGATAAGGTACGAGCGCTAATTCAGGATATTAAAGTGTCTCATGCACCTGAAGTTAATGAAGTGTGTACACGTTTCTTTATCTTTTTAGTACGTAGTTATATGTCAAGTAAGAGATTAATTCGTGATTATAAATTTAATCGTACTGCATTAGACTTAATGCTTCTTCGAGTTAAACAACTCTTTTTAGATGGTTTATTGAATCCTGGAGAAATGGTCGGTTGTATCGCTGCCCAAAGTATCGGTGAACCTATGACTCAATTGACTTTAGATCAATTTCATAAATCCGGTATTGGTCGTCGTTCTAAATTGACTAGTGATGTGCCTCGTCTAAAGGAAATTTTTGCCTTGACAGCACATCCAAAGACCCCTTCAAATACAATTATATTAGATTCAAGTATGATAAATCAAGAAGATCATATCAAAGCATTAGGTCAAGCACAAGATATCTTAGATGTGATTCAATATACTACTTTTAATGATCTATTAACTGATAAATACGAAATCCTTTTCGATCCTAATCAAGATAGTAATACTGTCCGTTTAGATGATCGCAAATGGTTAAAAGAATTAGCCGAATTTGATGAATTTGACCCAAATCAAGAAACTATAGACTCTCCTTGGGTCCTACGTTATGTTTTAAATTCAGAAAAAATTCGGAATATAGATTTGGATCAAACCTTAGAAAAATTAGAAAAAATTAAATTACCTAATGATGTTACTATTCAACTCAAACACTCCGGTTCCAACCAAAAAGAAGTTGTCCTCCGTGTTCGAGTTGACATGCCTGAAGATACTGTCAGACCAATCAAAATGATCAAAGATGTAAGTAAAAAACTTATTACAGCCCAAGTAAAAGGAGTTACAAATATAACAGGTGGTGATGTAGATTATATGGATAAAGATTTGATAGTGGAGGGTGAATATGTTTCGAAAGATGACAAAAATTTCAAAAAATATAAGTTTAAGGGGAATCCTGAAAATGAAATTATTAACCCTTATAGTCAACAATATATCATTTTAACTGATGGTACCAATTTACATGATCTAATGGCACTCAGAAATACTATTCCTGAATTAACCACTAGTAATGATATTCATCAAGTTTTACATACTTTAGGTATTGAGGCCGCCCGACAAACAATTATTGATGAAATTCTTGGTGTCCTCCGAGATGGTGGAGTTGGCATGAATCCTCGTCATGTTGCATTGCTAGCTAATATGATGACTGCCCACGGTTATTTAGTTTCTGCAGATAGATATGGTATGAATAAAACAGATACAGGCCCTTGGTCACGGGCAACATTTGAAGAAACTACCACTCAAATCACTAATGCAGCCATTTTTAGTGAATATGATCCTATTACTGGTGTTAGTCCTAATATCATGTTCGGACAATTCTATAAAGCTGGTACTAACGCATTTAACGTAATGTTAGATGAAGAAGGTATTATGTCAGCCGAAAAAGTCTACACACCAAAATCTATTCGTCAATCCCAGAGAGATGATACACGAGTATCTGTAAGCAATACAACAATAAATGATGCTTGTCAAAATCTAGACTTCGAGTTCAATTTCTAAATTAATAAACAAAGTTATTAAATTATAAAATAACTTTGTTCCTTTTGAATAATAATAATAAATAAATAATAAATAATAAATAATAAATAATAAATAATAAATAAAATAATAAATAATAAATAATAAATAAATAATAAATAAATAAATAATAAATAAAATAATAAATAAATAATAAATAACTTTGTACCTTTTGAATAATAATAAAATTACTTTGTTTCTTTTGAATAATAATAAAATTACTTTGTTTCTTTTGAATAATAATAAACAAAGTAATTTAATTTATTATTTTATAACTTTTTACCTTTAAAAATTTTTTGTTAAAAACCTTAATTTATTATATCTTTCATTCTTTTTAGAAATTTCATCCAGTTCTCTTCTAATTTCATACAATTCTAATTCATACCCAGATATTTCTTTAGGTCGGTCTATATAAGCTCCCTTGATGTCATCAGAATCAGGAATTTGCTTTTTGAGATTACGAATTTTTGTTTTCGAATTATACGAAAGGGTTCTTTTATATAAGTCATCTAATTTATATATTATTTTAATTTCCTTCATTTGATATTCTTTAAAAACTCTATCATTTTCACTTATCAAGGAATTAATTTTACTTAATATAATATTCTTATTATGAAGTTTTTCCTCATGTATTTTTTCAATTTTTACCTCAAGGTTTTCTATTTCAGAATTCATATTCTTTTCAATTTTCCTATTGATCACCATTTGACATTCAATAATATATTCGGAACTCAAAAGTTTCCGAATATCAAATATTACATAATGATTCATTAAAAACTAACCAATAAATTAATAAAAACAAATCAATTATTTTATATATATACATACCTAAGTTTTGTGAGTTCTCATCTCACCTTGGTTACCAAAGTTTTGTGAGTTCTCATCTCACCTTGGTTACCAAAGTTTTGTGAGTTCTCATCTCACTATGGTCACCACTACATTTCACCTATGTACTTACCAACGGGCAATCAGTTAACATATAGTCAAACACGTCGCTGGCAGAGCCTAGAAACGCGCCATTAACACATGCATTCTGAACCTGGTTAACAGTCACTGAGGTCATATTTCCTAATACCTCAGGATAAACGTACTCGGTGAACATGTCATTGGTTACCATCACCACTTTGTCCAAACCTAACAAACCAGCTGTTTTGAGCATCGTGATGTCATCACAATCTAATCGTTGACCTCTGTTCTCTTGAACCAAGATCTGATCGATTTGATCCTGACTAGTCAAAATAGGCTGAGCGACTTCTCTTACAGCATCCGTAAACCAACCACCAAAACCACTACGGAAAAACCAAAAAATCTTTGCGTTTTCACTCGGGAAAATCATCTTCAATTCATCCCGAACAGTCGTAAACAAGTCTGCCCATTGATCCAATGTCAATTGATCTTTCGGATTTTCCTTGATTCTAAGGATGGTACGGAAGATGTTCAGAGAATCTACCAACACCTTGACACCAGTCTGGCCTCGCAAATTGAGGCCATTCTGTCTGGTTTTGTTCAACCACGTGTTGATTTTCTTTTTGCAACTTGTACAACAACCATATTTACCCTTTTTGATAAATACATTGCAAAAATTACCACATGAACCTGCCAATTGACGTAATCGACGTGCCGTCATTAGTCCTTGAGCTTGACCTAAATAAGTTGGTTTGAGGGGTGGACCAGATGAAGTGGATGAATCAACCAACATGTCGTCATATTCAAAATCAATTTTCATATCAGTCATGTTTGGAATATCTATTCTTTTTCTTCTTGTTTGTCTTTCTTCTTGTGTTAATGTTCAATCAAAAAGCTGTTATCAATATAATCTCAATGATACATCAATTTTTCATTATCTCGGGGAGTATAAATTAATTTTTTTATAAATTTACCCAAAAAAAATTGATTAGTTTCACACCCATTAAATATAATAAATACTATAAAATTTTTAATATTAACATGCCATTCCACAATAATATTATGGAAGGTACCCAAATACACATTTTGACTTATAATTCAATTGGAGATGATATTGATCTTCCTTGGAATCGACAAAGTGAACCTGGAATAAGACCGATGAAACTAATTCTATACCCTTCCAAGTCGCCAGAACTAAAATTATACTATTATAAAGTGAACAAAATGGGAAAATGGGAACAAACATCACGAAAGTTTGATATTTCTGTAGAAAAAACAAGAATTTTACTTAATAATAATCATTATTCAAAAATTGAAAGTGCTATTTGGCCTTATCTAGAGAATATTTATAATTCTAATGATGTGAAATATCCTTCATATCCATTTCCATCAGATGGTTTTAATATTGAAAATAATATTAATCAGGTTTCATAATTTTTTATTTTATTTTTATAAAATAAAAAATAAAAATAAAAAACTTTGTTTTTGTAATAACATTATTATTTTTAAGCTAAATTTAATTCATCAACCTTTTTTTCAAAGAACTAAAACGTTGATTTCTTCGATAATTTTAGGACTGTATATTGCTCATTTTGCAATAACTTTGTTTCCTTACCTCTAGAATTAATCAGAGATCTTTCATTATGATATTCAACAAATAAATTAATATTTTCAATCATATCTTTTTTTACACACCTCACATGTACCCTAAAATCTGCCCCTAATAACTATTTAATAAATTTAAACGTACTAAAATAGCATTTGAAAAAAATAGGAAACTTTATTTCAATAAACTAGATTCATAATAGTCTTGGGTAATAAGGAATTCGGGATTATTCTCGCGAACTGCCATGATACCTTTCCAAAAAATATTTTTTAAAAACAAAAATATATTCAAACCTGTCCAATTCATTATATTCATAAGACCTATTAAGAAACGCTCACTTAACCAAAAGAGATTATTAATCATTCGACTAAGTTTACTTTTAATAGAATAATTAGCTAAATTGAATCCCATACGTCCATTAACTTCGATAATTCTAAAATTTTTGCCTTTTTTAAAATCATCTAAATTATCAAATAAGATATCTAAACGACAAACATTGATACCGGACATTTTTTCAATTTCATTTATTAATATGGCTTTATTTTTTGGAGTTAACCATTCAGATTTATCGGAGCAATCTACATTATGACAACTTCGAGGGACGAATTTCCCAGAATTTGTTTTATCCGATGATTTATTTTTACTGCGATTACCTAAACTAATAATTTTTCCATGTTTTTCACCAGGATATTTTCTGTATAATACTCCAACCTCGTAAGGAGCAGGATCAAATTGTTGTATGACAATATTATCTCCCCAACTTTTATCAAATTTATTAATATATTCTTTAGCTTCTTTTACATTTTTAATTTTGGAAACCTGTCGGCCTTCTCCACTACAAACATTTGGTTTCATAATTATTGGGTAATTTAATTCTTCCAAATTAGTCTTATTAGGATCATAAAGTTGTTGAGGAATCATGAATTGTCCTCCATTATTCATGATCATTAAATAATAATCATGTTTATTAGCTAAAATAGGATTACAGGAATAAAAAACATAGAGGCTAAACAAAGAAAGGAAAAAAAGAATCAAACCAATTAAAAGAAAATTCCAAAGTTTCATATATATATATGGTTATACAAGATCTTTAATACTATAATATTTGGTTATTCCTTAACAAAATCTATTTCAGGGCCATACTGATATCCATTTCGGAATTTCATAGTTGAACTTAAATCAGTGAAGTATAGAGGCATTGAACAATTATCTGCTACTTTGTATTTATTCACATCAATTATTCCTGCTTTTTTCATTAGTATCTGAACATATTCTGTACAAAAATATCCCATTCGTTCTGGTAATTTAGTTACTTTAGCAAAAATATTTTGGCACTTATGGCAATTTTTAAGGATACAATTGTGAATGATATGTTTTTCAAGATTTTCTTCGAAAGGAATACCTTGAGTACTTTTAATATATTTAATTAATCGTGCTTGATCTTGATTATTAATTATGCGATTTAATTTTCTGAAAGCAATTCTACCTTGATAACTTTTTAATCGATCTAATAAAGGATTCAAATCGGCATAACCATATTTTTTTAAATTGTTTTCTTTTGCTGTGCTCTCTGCTATATATGGTATTCCATTTGATTCTACTATTAAACCTACATGAGTCCATTCGGAACCTAATAATAAAGATTGATATAATTTGATAGGCCAACGAAGAAAAGGATTTTTAGCACGATAACTAAAAAGAACGAGATCTCCAGTTTTTAAGGTTTGTAGTGCATTATCATAATCAATAGTTTTACGTAAGTAGGTTTGATGTAAACTTCTATAAACATATCGATATCGAAAATATATGAAAAGAAAAAGAAGGATAAATAAAGCAAAAAGAATGAAAGAAGAGGTATTAAAATTAAAAAAATTTATCATATGAATTATTCTTCTATATCTTAGACACAGAAAATCTCCCTTAATAATATAGTATCTTACAAGTTATCAACTATATGTTGAAATCATATCAAATATTATTTAGTACTTTGATAGTTTTTTTAACTAGTACTTTGTTAACAAATTCTAGTCATCTTTTTTTCAGAAACAAATATCTCATTGATTATCCTAATTTCAAAGTTAGTTATTATGGTTTAGTATCAGGTATATCTATATTATTAGCTAGTCCTTTTTTGATTAATTGTCAACTTTCTTTTATGAAAATTATCTATCTTATTTTATTATTCATTGCATCTACATATATCTTTTGTGAACCATGTCGCCAGGGAGGTTATCATATGGTAGCGACTTATTATCTGTTATTACCTTTTGCAACCTTAGTATTCAATTGTCCTGAGCTACAAACATTTACATTGGCCCTATCTATTTTACTTTCATTAGGTAGGATAGGGTGTTTTTTTGCAGGTTGTTGCCATGGAGAACGGATTCCGGATGAAGAAGTGGAGAAAGACAGATCAGGTTTTTACATGCTTTATCCTGATTCTAAACAACATATTAATCAGACACACCAAGTTAGTCATAGCTATGCTAAACCGACAGTAATAATAGAAGCAATTTTGCAATCAATATTGACATTGTGTTGTTTATTTTTTCCAGATCAAGCAAATTTCATTTATGGACTCGGTAGCATATTTATTATTCTTTTCTCTGAATATCGAGCTTCAGATAGTAATCGAGGTGAATCTGTCAAACAAGCTATTGTCGGTTGTTTTCTATATTTAACAGTATGTTATCTAAAAGGAATAACAACAGGCAGTCAATGTTATCGTTTGTCCAATTTAGGCAATTTTACTCTCAGAACATTTTTCCCTTATATTTTGGGAGCATTGATGATTACTTTTGGTTTAAGTAATGATTTAGAGGTGAAAAAATTCTCAATTTTTGGGGTAATCTTGGCGGTTAGTTATTTACTCTCCAAAGCCAATTGAAAAAAATAATATAAAAATATTTTACTTAGTTTATTTTTAACTAAAAATAAAAAATAATTAATAAAAATATTAAAATGAGTTAAATATTTTTATATATTAAATTTTTTATTTTAATTTAATATTGAAACATGAAAATAATAAAAATAATAAAAATAATAAAAATAATAAAAATAATAAAAATAATAAAAATAATAAAAATAATAAAAATAATAAATATAATAAAAATAATAAAAATATTAAAATGCGTGAAATATTTTTATATTATTTAATTTTTTTTTCATTGTTACTTCCAAATAATAACTATAAATGCAGGAAATTATATTAGGAGCAAGGTAGGATTTGGGAAATTTGTGGGATCTATAATTTTGTCATTACAATATGTATTTCACAATGGATTAATAAGATGCCAAAATATTAGATAATCAAAATGTTTTCTACTAATACTTTCGTATAAGAATGAGATCAAAAGATCATATTATCACTTTGTATAAAAAATTGATAAAATATCTCAGAAATCAAAAAGAGCAAAATGTCTGGTCAACTAAAAATATTCCAATATACTAATGGTGAAGACAGTTTCCAGACTTATATTGATTTATTAGGAGATGATAATGGTATAGAAAATATAGAAAGATCTAATAGAAAAATCATACCAATTTATGTAGATTATAATGGAATTAATTTTAGGAATATACTCAATTATTATCGCAATAATTCATATGGGACAATAACAAATAAGGTATTACAACATGATTTAGAAAGACTTCCCATAGCAATAAATTGTGAATCAATGATAGTTAATGTAGAAGGTCACCGGTATGAAGTAGGGGTGCGAACATTAAAAATGATACCATATTTTAGGGGTTTAATAAATTTTGGATTCCAAACCCAAAAAAAAAATAATGAAACAAGTCTGATAGATCGAGATCATTTATATTTTCGCTATTTGATTAGTTTTTTACGAAATCCATTTGGTAATTTATCGGAACATAGGTTATCTATGATACCACAAGAAGAATTCGCATTTTATGGTCTTCCACTGAATCGATTATTTGGCAAAAAAGACTATATAAGTCTGATCCAAACGAACCAATTTCAAAGAACGAATAATAAAGATGATGATATGCCAGAGATACTTGAGTATATTTATACAAGAAGACTATTAACCAATAAATATGTAATCCAAAAGTTTAACTATGTGCCAAATCTAGGAAGATTATGTGAATGTACCATTAATATGGATAATCATAAATCAAGGATAAGTAACATTTATCTCTATGTGAAATTAAATGAAACCCATTTAATGAAAACACTTTATCCTATCCGATTTATAGAAATAATAAATGATAAAGGGAAATCAATAGTTAAATATCCTATGGATGTTATACAAAAATTGCAAGAGAAACCATTTAACTTATATGAGAAAAATGTTCCTGATTTAGCGCAAGGATTAGAATTAATAAAAATAGATATATTGAATAAAAAAATATTTCCTAGATCGCTCACAGTTAGAGTATTTTTTGAAGAATTAATGTCCATAGTAACATTGGAAACTAGTTTTTTGGTGGTTAAATATGAAGAGTCCTCATTGGATAAAAAATCAGATGAGGATGAAAAAATATTATTACCAGGATATTATAGTTATGATATTTTCATGGATCCAAAAATAAAAGAAATTGTTATCAAAGATTCATTATCAATTGATAGTATATTTTTGATCATATATTTTGATTACTTTAATGATTTAATTGATATGGGTCCAAATTTATCAGTTAAATTATTGTTTGATCAAGAAGAAGTTTGTCTTATTAGAAATCAGGAAAATATGCAAACTCAAATAAAAAATTTCCAGAATTACGATCCTTGTTTTTGGGTAATAGATTTAAGTGAGATAATAAAAAGAGTGTATTGCGAAAGAATGCCTGATCCTAATTTTTATTTTGATAATAGATTAGAATATGAATACGAAGTAAAAATAGGGAATTTACCAACCAAGATTATGGAGAATATTAACCAAAAAACATTAAGATGTTCCAAATTCACACTTGATCTGAAAAATGATACTATAATATAAGAATATGTGTTAGTAGACTAAAAATAAAAAAGAATTTATAAAAATTTTTTTATCCATAAAAAATTTTTTAATAAAATAGATTATAAATGATTTATAAAAAAATTCTAAAAATATATGTTGAAAACATTATTTACTTTGTTTTTCCAAAGTAATAAAATATTAAATAAATCATTTATAAAAAATTTTAAAATATATTTTGAAATAAAATAGATTATTAAATTTTTTTATAAGAAATTAAATATAAAATTGAAAATTATATTAATAATAAAATAATATCATTAATATATCTTCAGTTCTCGTTATTTTTATTATGACTACTCCACACAAATTAACTTTTCTCGTCTCAGGAAAAGGTACTACTCTTCACGCTATCATGAAAGCTATTCAAGCAAATGCCTTAAATGCTGAAGTTCATCATGTTATTTCAAATAAAAAGAATGTCCCTGCTTTAGACCCCGAGGTGATTAAAGCTCAAGGAATCACATTATCAATTCCAATGGCGAGCCTTGTGATTTGGGAAAAGAAAACGATAAATAGAGAAGAATATGATCGTCATTTAGCTAAAATTGTTATTAAAAATAATCCAGATTTGATTATTTTAGCGGGTTTCATGCATATTTTAGGGCCATCGTTTTTTGAAACTCTCAATAATGAAACTAATTATCAACCCCCACTCATCATTAATCTTCATCCAGCCCTCCCTCGACAATTTCCTGGAGCTAATGGTATTCGGGATGCCTATCAGGCTTTTCAACGTGGTGAAATTAGTTACACTGGCAGTATGGTTCATGAAGTAGTTCCAGAAGTGGATGCAGGACCGGTGATAGGTACGACTAAAATACCGATCTATTCAAATGACAGTTTAGAAGATTTAGAGAAAAGAATGAAATATCATGAAAAAGGATTACTTTTAAATTGTATTCAACAGTGTTTAATTAATAATAAACTATCTAATACTACCCCATATTTACTCTGTCGAGGTAAAGTTCGTGATATTTGGAATATTGGTTACAATCTTTTAGCTCTTGTCGCCACTGACCGAACAAGTTCTTTTGATCGAGCTATATGTCAAATACCTCAAAAAGGTGCTTATCTAACCCAAACTTCTGCTTGGTGGTTTAAAAAAACTAAACATATCATTGATAATCATATAGTTTATCATGAGGGTAATATGATGATCGTAAAAAAATGTCAAGTCATCCCCATTGAAGTCGTAGTTAGAGGTTACATTACAGGTAGCACACAAACTTCTCTATGGACACATTATCAAAGAGGAAAGCGGAATTATTGTGGTATCGAATTCCCTAATAATCTCAGAAAAAATCAAAAATTACCAACTCCAGTAGTAACTCCTACTACTAAGAGTAAAAAACATGATCAACCAATTTCTGCTAAAGAAATTGTAAAATCAGGAATTGTCTCACAAAATGAATGGAATTACATAGAAAAAAAAGCATTGAAATTGTTTGAATATGCTAGTCAACGAGCATTAAAAGCAGGTTATATTTTAGCCGACACCAAACTAGAATTTGGAATAGACACTCACCAGAAGACTAATACGAATAGTTTACTAAGTCCTAAAAACAATTTACGAAAAATCATTCTTATTGATGAAGCATTTACTCCTGATTCCTCTCGTTATTGGCGATCTTCTTCTTATCAAAAACTATTTGAGTCCTATCAAGAACCAGAATGTTTAGATAAAGACCTGATTCGCTATTTTGTTAAATCCAAAATAGAAAATCCTTATGATCCCCATTTACTAATCCCCGATATTCCGCTAGAACTTGTCCAAAAAGTACGTAATTCTTATCACGAATTCTTTTGGACTCTTAATCATCAAAAACAAGTAGATCCTATCTTCACCATCAAAGATATACCGTCTACTATAAATAATTATTTCTATAATACTTATGGACCCGCTTGTTTAATCCTAGTTGAGAATCATTCTAAATTATTATCCACTAAATTACCTAAATTACGTCAGCTCCTCGAATTTTCCAATATTTATTGTATTGTTGAGATAATTCAAAATAACCCCCTTAACGTACCTAAATTTAATGTACTTTTGGAAGATATCCAGGAATCAATTGACTATAATCCTCAACGTAAATTAACAACAGTTGTTATAAGTTCCCCTCAAAACCCATCTACCAGTCTTTTAGAAAATACAGCTAGCAATTTAAGTTGTCCAATTATTAATTGCATAGTATCAGATGACCATATTTCAGATACACATCTGAATTTAAATGTAGCTCATATAAAATCAGTGGAACAATGTGCTAAATTTGTAGGCAAACTTTTAATTTAATAATATGAAATAATTACTTTGGAAAAACAAAGTAATAATGTTTACTTTTTTATTTTTATAAATATTTAATTTTTTAATTATTACTTTGTTTTCCAAAGTAATAATGTTTATATTTTATATTTAATTTTTTAATTATTACTTTGTTTTCCAAAGTAATAATGTTTATATTTTATATTTTATTTTTTATAAATGATTTATAATCTATTTTATTCAAAATATATTTTTAGAATTTTTTAATAAATGATTTATAATCTATTTTATTCAAAATATATTTTTAG
>Ga0209943_1000230_pt1 | contig 39311 bp, 30 predicted proteins | sample SalPonR1_B_D2_MG_FD_185698 | JGI IMG/M metagenome (GOLD analysis project Ga0209943, IMG submission 185698) | Salt pond soil microbial communities from South San Francisco under conditions of wetland restoration - Salt Pond MetaG R1_B_D2_MG... ... | reverse complement strand
TGGTTTGGTTCTTTTGATACTGGAATTTATGGGCGCTCCTATAGCATATTGAATTTGCCGGTAAGTAACATTTCTCAAGCCATCAATAGGGTGATGTTTGCCTCATTCTCTAAAATTCAAAATGAGCCGGAGCGGATTATAGACACTTATTTGAAAGTAAATAAAACCACTGCATTTATCACCTTCCCCATGATGGGAATATTGTTTGTGCTTGCCCCGTATTTTGTGCTGGGTGTTTTTGGATCGGAGTGGAGTGCAATGATTCCTCTTATGCGCGTTATGAGTATTGGGGGTATGGTCTTTTCTGTAGCTGCACTTCTGCCCAATATTTTTATTGCTCTTAACCGGACACGTATTCATTTTTATAACACTCTAGTGACAAGCGTATTCACTATTGCTGGAATTGTAATCGGAGCATTTTGGGGAATCCTAGGAGTGGCTATTGGGGTATCTGTGGGTATAATGTTGGGTTATCTGCCAGGGGTTTATTGGGTAAAAAAGGTGGTTGGTTTAAGCATGAGGAGACACTTAACAAACTACATTCCCGTCGGGGCTATCGCTCTCGGAATGATCTTGATTTTGTTTTTGAGCGACCAGCTAGTTTATCAATGGGTGACTTCAGGTTTTATTTCATCTGCAATAGAGGAAACACAGCGAAGTATGATTTACTTGATTCACTTAGTTGTGTTAGGTATTTTTTCCATCTTTGTCTATCTGGGATTGGCTCAAGTTTTTGGCATTAACCAAGCCCCTCAAATTTTAAAAGACTTTCTTTCGGACCGGATTTATAAGCGAATTTCATTTTTATGGACACTAAAGAAATAAGAACAGAACTCTTGCGATTTACTACTGCTGGTAGCGTGGACGATGGTAAGTCTACGCTTATAGGTCGATTACTTTATGATAGTAAAGCAATATTTCAAGATCAATACGATCAAGTAAAAACCACAAGTGAACGTCGTGGAGAAGAGGGTGTCAACCTGGCTCTATTAACAGATGGTCTCAAGTCCGAACGCGAGCAGGGCATAACGATAGATGTAGCCTACCGGTATTTTTCAACACCAAAGCGGAAATTTATCATTGCCGACACGCCCGGACACATTCAATATACGCGCAACATGGTAACAGGTGCGTCAACAGCAAATGTCGCATTAATCTTAATTGATGCTCGAAAAGGAGTAGTTGAGCAGACACGCCGCCACGCTATTATTGCATCCCTTCTTCAGATTCCACATTTAGTCGTATGTATTAATAAAATGGACTTAGTTGATTTCTCCCAGGAGGTATATGATGGAATCAAGGAAGAGTTTGAATCGTTTGCGTCTAAGTTGGAGGCCAAAGACATTCACTTCATTCCAATTTCTGCACTAAATGGCGACAATGTGGTTGAGCGCTCAAAGTATACCCCATGGTATGAAGGGCCTACGCTCATATACTATTTGGAAAATGTACATATTGGTAGTGACTTTAACTTTATTGATGCACGTTTTCCGGTTCAGTATGTGGTGAGACCAAATACGGATGAATTTCATGACTTTAGAGGTTATGGCGGACGAGTCGCCGGAGGAATATTTAAGGTAGGTGACGAGGTCATGCTGCTTCCCTCTGGCTTTACCTCAAAAATAAAAGGGATTCATTCTTACGACGGACCATTAAAAGAAGCTTTTCCACCAATGTCAGTTACACTTTTGCTAGAGGATGATTTGGACTTAGGCCGAGGTGATATGATTGTCCGCCCGCAAAATCAACCTAAAACTTCTCAGGATATTGATTTAATGATATGTTGGTTCTCAAAACAACCGCTAAAGGAACGAGGGAAGTATGCCGTTATGCATTCGACGCAGGATGAAGTAAGATGTATTGTGAAAAATATACAATATCGAATGGATATCAACACCTTGCATCGCGAACTGGACCAGCCAACAATAGGCATGAACGATATCGCACGGATTCAAATCCGAACAACAAAACCTCTATTCGCCGATCCATATCGGAATAACCGGTTGACGGGGAGTTTGATCTTAATCGATGAGAATACTAACGAGACCGTAGGCGCCGGTATGATCATATAAATTTGGATGTAGTGTTTTCCTTTTTTAACAACAAATATTCACCTAAAAAATCCCTGAGCTTCATACAGCTAGATATGCATAATCACTTGCTGCCGGGAGTCGATGATGGGGCAAAGGATTTGAGTGATAGCTTAGATATGCTGAATGCCTATGTTAAGATGGGATGGACGCACATTGTTACTACTCCCCATATCAACGAAACGTATTATCCCAACAGTCCTGAAACCTTAAAAATGGTATATACCGATCTGCAAGATGAAATATCGGCCCGGGGTATTCCGATTCAACTTGAATTGGCAGCGGAATACCAAACAGATGCTTTATTTCAATCTCATCTGGAGGCAGGCACCTTGCTAAGCATGCGCGGAAAGCGGATACTTATTGAACTACCTTTCTTCCGCCCCCCTTTAAATTGGTCACAATATTTTTTCGACGCCCAACTAAAAGGGTATACACCCATTTTAGCACATGCTGAAAGGTACTTATATTGGCAAAAAGATTTAAAAAATTTTGATACCTTACGAGACCGAGGTGTAGAATTCCAGCTAAACCTGAGTTCACTCATTGGAAAGTATGGCGCTGAAGTTAAGGGGTTAGCCTATAAACTATTGCAGCGAGAGGCGTACAGCTGGATTGCATCTGATGCGCACAGCGTTGAAGATTTAAATGATATTAGTGCCCAGTTACCAAAAAAATGGCCTTCGAAGTTAAACATGATTCAATACAAAAATAATGTCCATCGTACCTCATAAACTTATTAGTCTTTCTCTACTATTGGTTTTGGCCTTATCGATGACCTCCTGTGTAAAATTTGACCAATTAGTGAATTATCAACAAGGCCCACCCCTTCCCATAGGAAATATTGATGTTGATGCTCCACCCCAATTCACTGTGCAGCCCGATGATATTCTACAAATCCAGGTCACTTCTTCCAATATGGAACTTGCGGCTCCTTACAACCCCATGATGCCCTCGGGATCCGGTGGAATGGCAGGAGCGCAAATGGCGAGAGGTGGAGATGTTACGGGTCCTATGACCTATCTCGTAACTAAAAAAGGAAATATCCTATTCCCCAAATTCGGAAAAATTCAAGTGAGTGGATTATCCACACAAGAAGTTACTGATACCTTAACATATTTGCTTACCCCATCGATCAATGACGTGGTTGTAAAGGTTAGAGTATTGAATTTTCGCATAACAGTAACTGGTGAGGTGCGACGACCGGGCCCAGTAACCGTTCCAGAAGAATCGCTTAATGTAGTTGAGGCCATAGGCATGGCAGGCGACTTTACCGAGCTATCAAATCGCGGAAATGTTTTAGTCATTCGAGAGGTGGCAGGAACACGCAGTTTTGCTCGCTTGAATATGCTTTCGACCGATGTCTTTTTCTCGCCATATTATTACTTACAGCAGGGAGATATTATATATGTAGAACCCCTGCGTGAAAAAGCAGGTATTTTGTCCAATGAGGCTCGCGCTGTATTTAGCATTGTTGGTGGCGTCAGTTCTGTGGTATCTCTCGTTATTACAATACTTGCAGTATCAGGAGGTATTTAAACCACTTTTTTTCAACCTTATGAATCTACTCTTTTGAATCCACCAGCTGAATATTTTAACGACTCTAACTCAGATGAACTGGACGTGAAAGAACTTCTTCTTAAAGTCTGGTACTACAAGTTTTGGTTTTTAAGTGCGATCTTTATTTTTCTGGCTGCCGGCTATTTGTATTTGCGTTACACCCAACCTACCTACAGCTCATCAGCCAAAATTTATATCAAGGACAATCGATCTGGAGGAATGGTTTCAGAAGAAATGATCTTTCAGGATCTAGGCCTTATGAATACAGACAAAAATGTACTCAATGAGATAGCCATTTTGAAATCTCGAGATCTCATGACGGCAGTCGTCAAAGATCTTGATTTACAGTATGAGTGGTATAAATCCGGTACAATTAAAACTACCGAAGACTACTCGAAAGTGATTGGTCAGGTAGATACCGCCACGTTGAAAGGGACTTTTTATTTCACTTCCCTTTCTACTACACAATTTAAGTTATCTCAGTCTGAAGAGGAGCCGGGACCCACATACTCTTTTAACCAAAGAATTCCTATCGATCAGGGCTTTCTAGTTTTGACCAATCGGAGTCAATTTGAAGCACCAGGCGAGGTTTTTACCCTGAATGTTCGCGCACCGGAGGCCGCAGCATCCAGTTATTCTAGTGCACTTAATGTCAAGCGTGAATCGGACTGGGCAACCTTACTCAATCTTAGCATTGAAACAAATATGCCCCAAAAAAGTAGGGATATTCTTGATAAGGTGATCGAAATATATGCAAGCCGCTCACTGAAAGAAAAAAACGAGGGCTATGAGCGAACTCTGGGCTTTATCGAAGACCGCATTCGGTTGCTAACGGATGAGCTGGGCTTAGTTGAACAAACCATTGAGTCATTCAAAAAACAAAATAAAATTGCAGGCGAGGCGGGAGAAGCTATTGCAGAAATCAGCTCGCAACTCGTGGAGGCAGAATCACAGAAGAGACGCTTGGAAGTCCAGAAGGATATCATCCAGGAACTCGAAGCCTTATTGAGCGATCCAGAAAAGCCTTTTCAATTGCTGCCAGGCTCCCTGTCCCCTGAAAATGAAAGACTCACTCAACTCATCGAGCAGTACAATAAAAAAGTCCTTCAATTAAATCAGATGCGCATAGGTGCCGGACCGGAGAATCCCATTATCGAGCGAGCCAAATCTCAGCTCAATTCGTTAAAAGAAAATATTTTCACAAATATTGACCGAGCCTATAAAGAAATCGACCTTACGATTCGCGCAGCAGAATACCGAAGCGAAGAATTGGAAGGAGAATTTCGAACCATCCCCCAAAAGGAACGCGAACTACTCGAGATTGTCCGACAGCGAGAAATAAAGGAATCCCTGTATTTATACTTGCTTCAAAAACGGGAAGAGATTGCTTTATCGATTTCTATGGCAACAAACAATGTGCGAGTCGTGGACTGGCCCCGGATGAATGCAAGTCCAGTTTCTCCAAAGCCGACCCAAGTATATGCCATTGCCTTTTCATTAGGAGTAACCATTCCATTGGGAATTATCCTTCTCCTTGAACTATTTAATACTAGAATTAAAAGTCGCGAAGATATAAAGTCAGGGGTAAGTGCGCCAATCGTTGGTGAAATTCTCGAGACTGCGTCTGCAAAAGATCAATTGATTGGTGATGGCAAATCGCAATCTGCAGAGATGTTTCGGCTGTTGCGTACAAACTTATCATTTCTTATTCCTACTCAAATTACGCCGAATGTATTGGTTACTTCTTACGAGTCTGGAGAAGGTAAAACCTTTGTCGCAGCTAACTTAGCTCAGTCCCTAGCTATCACAGGTAAAAAAGTTGTCATCCTTGGCCTTGATCTAAGAAAGCCAAAGCTCCACACATATTTCAAAGCTTCAATGAACCAGCCTGGCGTCACCTCCTATATAATGAATAAAGCCAGTCTCTCTGAAATCACCCATGAGCACGAGCAGCAGCCAAACCTCCATTATATTCTAAGCGGTGCCGTTCCTCCCAACCCTGCCGAGCTTCTTTTAAGTGACCGGTTCGAGGATCTAATCGGGGAACTCAGGGATCTCTATGATATTATTATTTGGGATACGGCTCCTGTTGGCCTGGTCGCGGATACGCGCGGGATTAAAGACCTGGCCGATGCGTCTTTGTTTGTGGTCAAACATGGATTTTCTCAAAAAAAGGCGCTGAGTAGTTTAACGGATGAGCGAAAAGATTATCAATTGAAAAATTACGCCATTGTCTTCAACGGTATTAAAGAGGGTAGTTTTTACGGGTACGGACGATATAAATATGGGTATGGAAAATACAATAAAGGATATTATAATTAATGCATTTTGGGCGTCTCCCCGGCGATGACGCCAGGGCCGGGCTATGCGGTGGTTCCGTCCGGCAAGTTTTCTTTGCTTAGATTCCTTCGATATTTTGCGCTGTATACTTTTCCTTTGAATCTATAGATATTAGATAAAGCCGGACATGCGCTCAAAAGCGCATCACCTTCTATCCCTGACGCAGACACTTGAAAGGTAAAGGAAGTATTGACCCCATGGAAGAACAATTGAACCAATCTATTATGCGTATTATTGCAGGGCTAATTTTTTGAATTTATGAATATTTTAATCACTGGAGGGGCTGGATTTATTGGATCGAACTTAGCAGAGCATTTCCTAAAACACCCTGAAGTGCAGAGGGTTCGAGTATTGGATGACCTTTCGAATGGCTATATCGAAAATGTTGATCGCTTACGGGATATGCCGGGCTATGAATTTATACGCGGAGATATTCGGGATTATAAAACCTGTATAGAGGCCATGAAGGGGATAGATAGGATTACCCATCATGCTGCTTTGGGCTCTGTTCCCAGATCCATTAAATCCCCCATGGACACTAATGCAGTGAACGTGGGTGGAACCGTCAACATACTCCACGCTGCGCAAGCCTCCGGGATAGATCGAATAGTCCTGGCCTTTTCCTCTTCAACCTATGGGGACAGTCAAGCATTGCCTAAAGTTGAAGAAAACATTGGAGCCCCTCTTTCTCCCTATGCCGTGAGCAAGGCCGCTGCTGAGCAATATGCACATGTGTTTAAACTCACTTATGGTTTGGACTATATTGGGTTGCGGTACTTCAATATTTTTGGTCCCTACCAGAACCCCAACAATCCCTACGCTGCAGTAATTCCCATTTTTTGTAAAGCATTTATTCAGGGAATAAGACCTACGATAAATGGGGATGGAAATCACAGCCGAGATTTTACAAATATTGCCAATGCGATCCATGCCAATGAATTAGCACTTTTCACGGATCGGTCTGAAGGACTGAACGAAGTATATAATGTGGCTTGTGGTGATCAAATCAGTTTAAACGAAATGGTCGACTACCTTCAAAAAATATCCGGGAAATCTATACAGCCCAAATATGGTCCCTTAAGGCCTGGAGATGTACCTCATTCTTTTGCAGATATAACAAAAATAAAGGACGGCCTGGGTTATCGACCAAAGGTCCATTTCCGCCAGGGCTTAGAAGAAGTCTATTATTGGTATAAACGTCAAATAGAGTCGGGAAAACTCAGCGTCTAAAAGTCAGGCTACAAAAAGATATGGCCTACTGAATGACAACTTTTTTGACTACCTGCCCATAGGGATTACTCACTTGGAGATAATATGTACCGCGTGGCAGCTGACCTAGATATAGCTTGATTTGCGATGATCGTAGATTTTCAATGTATCGGACGGGGCGCCCCTGGTTATTGAAAAGTCGCACAGCACTACCCGCAGGATGAGGTTGGTCCATTTGCAAGGTAATATGCGAACGGGCAGGGTTGGGAAATACAGCCACAGACCTTACAATATCTGCCTGCTCTGAGCTGCTGGTCGCTCCGACTATGGGCGATGACCAGAGCCCCCGACCATAGGTCGCTGCATACAAACGCTCCTCTTTTTCATTAATCTCTAATTCATTAATGATGACGTTCGGCAAGTTGTTATCAAAAGCAATCCACTCATCTCGAGTGTTATCAATAAAAAATATCCCATAATTCATGCCGAGATACAAGCCATCAAAGTCATCGTTTTGCCAGCATAGGGCCAGCGCGGAAAAATTAGGCAGGTTGGATCTCAAGGATCGCCAGCTTTGCCCGCCGTCTTCTGAGAGGTACACTTTTTCAGCTGAGGTAGTTGCAATGGCAACCTTGTTGGGGTCCCGGGGGTGAATAGCTATGGAATTGATATTTCCGTTAAAGCCTGTAATTCGGTCCCACTCTCCGGACCCCGTCTCTGTCTTGTACAGTCCACTTCCGTGAGCGGCAAACATAATGTCCGAATTGCTGGGAGCAATCTTAAGTTGGTCGAGTTTAGCAGGAAATTCTTGAGAAATAGCGGTCCAGCTTTGGCCATTGTTCTCTGAACGAAACACACTTTCATATGCGATGTAAATCACATTTTCTTCCTGGGGGTCAGCCTCAAAAGGTGTGACCCAGCGTCCCGTTCCGTCAAGCGGTTTAGGGATGCCGATGTAGGATTGAGCACCATTAAAAGTAACATATGGTGTTCCAAACTGGGAGGTTCCATAGATGAGGTTTGGGTCACTTTTATCTATAAACGTCTCCATTCCATCAGCCCCCAACCAGTCAATCCAGCTGCCATCAGCGGTTAATAATGACGTGCCATTATCTTGAGAGCCACCAGACACAAGCGCCGGCTCGGTTTGTGATATTCCAATTTTGTAAAATTGACGAATTCCCAGCCCGGCACTCAAATCGGTAAAATAATTTGCATTGACCAAACTCGGATGATTTGTTTTAAAGATTCCACCATCAGTAACGGAATACATCACACTATCTACGAAAAATAAGTCATCTACATCAGCGTGACAATAGCCTATATTTTTATTGGCAGCATTACCTGGAACCCAATCCGAAGAGGGTAAAAAAGTTGTTCCGGCATTTAAGGAGTACCAGGTGTTGATTCCAGCAATGTGAACTTCGTCTGCATCATAAGGGTTTACAGCAATGGCCATGTCCCTTGGTGCCTGTCCGCGGTCATCCGCCCCCTCTGTACTATATCCAAAGTAGTTTTTTCCGTTTTGGTTAAGGGCTCTGAATTGAACACCGGCATCGTCACTGCGATAAAAATTGCCAAACACATTATTTTGAGCTTCCACCGCATAAAGGCGCATAGGGTCGTCGGGGGATACACCCAACATTTTAGGACCATCGCCAAAAACCACATAAACGGGCTTTTGAAACTGAACAACAACGGAATCACCGCGCAATACGGATTGAATAATGGCTTCTCCTATAGATTGCTCGACCATAACAGCGGGAATAAAAACACCTGCGGCTTCACCTGCCATATTTAACAGTCCATCTTCGCTATTGACGACGATTACGGCAAATGCGCCGGCATCCTGAGCTGCAATAACCTTTTCTTCAAATCTGCACGTTCCACGGCGCATAATTGCAATTTTACCCTGTAAGCCCTCAGCATTTATAGGCGGAGTGCACGCGAGATAAGTGGTGTCACCCTCATCTCTGTAAAGGACCACCTCAGCAGTAAACTCTTCGGGCTCTTCAGGAAGAGGAACATAACCTTCGGTAAAAGCATTTTCTGCAGAGATATATTCACCGATCAAGCTATCGGGGGTTAACACACGCATATTTTCTAGTTTGGGCTCATCATTTTCAACTGTAGTAAAAGTAAAGCCTCCATCCCTAGACACATGTATACTTCTACCGGAAGCATAAACGGTCTGCGTATTCCCAGGCTGAAATTCAAAGTCATAGCCTGAATCCTCGTTATCCACTGCACGAGTCCAACTTTCGCCCCCATTGACTGAGCGAAATAAACCCGACCGCTGTGAAGCAGCAAAAAGCGTGTCCGGATGTTCCGGATGTATAAGTATTCTATTAACTAATGAAGAGCCGACCGACCCCAATTGTGTCCAGGTCGCTCCAAAGTCTGTGGACTTATAGAATCGACCTCCACCAGAACCGAAAAAGTAAATATTCGGCTGTATGGGGTGAATGGCCACTGAGTAGATCTGCATATTTGAAAAGTCATCCAACAGAGGCTCCCATTCTTCACCACCGGAAAAGGTATGCCAGACGCCTCCGGTTTGCGCTCCGATAACAATATGTTTAGGATCTTCTGGGTTCACGTCAGCACCAGTGATTCTTCCTATTCCGGGATTCCATCCCGAGGTTGCATTCCAGGATTTAGGGCCGTGTTCCTCCCAAAAATCTCCTAAAGCAGTTCTTGATTTGGCTGTAGAGAGTCGCTCTGCCTGCCAACTATACCACTCCTGGACGTAGGCCTCCTCTGAAACGAGCATACCCGTCTCGGTTTGCATACGCTGTGCGTTGTACTCCCAGCGCTTATATTGTTTATATCCCGTGCCTCTTCCTGTTCCTACAGAGTCGAAATGAGCCTCGGCTGCTTTTTGAATGTCCGCAAGAGAATGGTTATTCTCTTCAATCATTTGTCGGAATTCCTGTCCGGAAATTGTACCGCATAAAAGGATTCCAACCATCAATATGAGTAGTCGTAAAAAAGTCATCTTTATCCTAATTTTATATCAATATACAAAGAAAACAGCGTTAATTTAGTGGATAACAAAAATGGATGTCAAATGGTCTTCCAGTTTACCAATAAATGCGAAACTTGATTTTCTGGTCTATGTGACATTAGGCACTGAACCCAAAAAGAGGAGCCTTTATATTTGTAATTGTAAATCAAGATAAAGTATTTCAAATTAAAAACCATTAGATATGAAAGTTGAACAGATTTATACCGGATGTATCGCTCACGCAGCGTACTACATCGAAAGCAAAGGAGAGGCTGCTATTTTTGATCCACTGAGAGAGGTCCAGCCTTATATAGATAAAGCAGAAAAAGACAAGGCAAAAATCAAGTATGTTTTCGAAACACATTTTCATGCTGATTTCGTGAGTGGACACCTTGACCTGGCTAAAAAAACGGGTGCAGATATTGTATTTGGTCCAACTGCTAAGCCGGGCTTTGATGCAATTGTTGCCGAAGACAATCAAGAATTTAAGGTTGGGGATTACATCGTAAAAGCCATTCATACGCCGGGCCACACCATGGAGTCTACTACTTATCTGTTGATAGATGAAAGTGGAAAGCAACATGGAATCATAACCGGCGATACACTATTTATAGATGACGTCGGACGTCCGGATTTGGCTCAGCATGTCGTTGAGGATTTGACTCAAGAAAAGTTAGCGTCTCATTTATATGACTCTTTGCGAAACCGAATCATGCCTTTACCCGATCATTTGATCGTATATCCCAATCACGGTGCAGGAAGTGCTTGTGGTAAGAAAATGAGTCAAGAGACAACAGATACTTTAGGGAACCAAAAGAAAAACAACTATGCGCTTCGCCCGGACATGACGAGAGAAGAATTCATAGAAGAACTTCTCGAAGGACTGACAGCCCCTCCCGGCTACTTTCCAAAAAACGTAGTCATGAACATCAAAGGATACGAAAGTCTTGATGATGTTATGGATAGAGCAGAACAGCCACTTGATGCGGAGGCCTTTGAACTTGTCGCTAATGAATCGAGAGCTTTGATTCTGGACACGCGTAAGGATGCTGAATTTGCTAAGGGTTTTATCCCCAATAGTATCAACATTGGTCTGGATGGAAACTTTGCGCCATGGGTCGGGGAGATGATTCCTGATATTAAGCAGGAAATTTTATTAGTAAGCGATCCCGGAGATGAAGAGGAAAGTATTATCCGCCTATCTCGTGTAGGTTACGACCATGTCATTGGTTACCTCAAGGGAGGCTTTGAAACCTGGAAGAAAGCAAATAAAGAAATTGATTCCACAGAGAGACTCTCTTCAGATGATTTTGTGCAGGCCTATGAGAAAGGGGAGTATGAGCTTTTCGACGTTCGTAAGAAGAGTGAGTATGAATCTCAGCACATCAAAGGTGCGCATAATGTGCCGCTAAACGAGATCAATATGCATTTGGCTGAATTCCCAAAGGATAAAACTTTTGCTTTGCATTGCGAAGGCGGATATAGAAGTATGATTGCAGCATCGATCTTGAAGCAAAGAGGATTTGAAAACTTTGTGGATGTTGAAGGAGGATTCGAAGATCTCAAGGAAACATCTATTGAGATGACAGACTACGTTTGTCCTTCAACTCTGCTCTAGAGCCAGGACACTTATATCTTTTTCCCTGACTCGCCTTTGGTGGGTCAGGGTTTTTTTATGTAAAGGCTAGTCTAATGGGTAAAAAATGAAAATCACTTCCGTGCCTTGGAATTTTGGATATTTAGCGATCCAGAATGTACGACTCGGCGTAAGATAAACTTCCATATGAAGGACGATAAGAGAACGGCTGAAATTAGCCCCCAATGACTTTGAACCACCGTTTCAATGTCTTTCATAAGTTTGGGATGTTGGGACAGCCCTATCCATCCCAAGATGGCAATGGTGAATCCTAAATAAAGTCCCCTATTCATACAATAAGACATTTGCTTGACACAAATATGGCAAAATATTAGGGGAATACAAAGAAATAGACCGCCAAACCCCATTTCTGAATGATTATATAAGGGATTTCAGCCATTTTTTAAACCTTTTGAATAGTAGACTTAGTGCGATATCAAACTATTTTATTTTAACCTAATTCCCCTTTATGCATGGTTTTTTGTGGTTTATCCAAAGAATTAAAAGAAATGACAGGTCTAATAGCCCTCCATATACTATCGGTGAGGATCATTCAACTCCTTCTATTCTTTCCTTCTTTTTCAGCTTTCGGACTTTATATTAAAATGTAGAATGGGCTAATTTTATGCTTTGAGTTCTACCTAAGAGGCAATTTTAGCTTTGAATGAAGGAGCTATCCACAGATTCAATACCAGAATATTTCTATATGAAGAGCATGGCCACAGAACCGACCATAAGCAGGTGAATTAGAAACAAGACCAAACCGAATACCATTGCTGCTCGACCAGAGCCATAGAGGTGCTTAAAACTTATTTTCAGTCCAATGCCTGCCATAGCAATGGTAAGAAGTATGGTTCCCACCCATTCTAAGGATTGGTTTAGTTTTTCCGGCATCGGCCAAATAGAATGGAGCAGCGTAATGGCCATGAATGCCCATAAATAATAAGGCAAAGAAAATTTAGTCTTAGCGGCGGCGGCTTTTCCAGATGAGGCGTCCTTTTTACCGAGCATAATTAAGAACACAATAATGGCCGGTGATAAAAGAGCGACACGTGCCATTTTTACTGTAATGGCCAGGTCTCCTACGTATTTTTCAAAGCCGTATCCCGCGCCGGCTACGTTTCCTACAGAGTGCAAGCTTGACCCAATTATAAAGCCCATTTGCTCCTCTTTTAGAGGTAGCCATTGAAAAAGAAAAGGCAATAAAAACATGCCTGCCGCACCAATTAAGTTGATCGCTGCGATGGCGATTCCAGAACCACCCTTTTCATCAGATAGAGAAGGAGCAAGAGCAGCAATGGCTGACGAACCGCAAATGGCGGTGCCGAAGCCAACCATCCATCCAGTCTGATGCGGACATGCCATACTTCGCGATAGTAAGATAGTGGTTAAAAGGACCAGGATGATGACCAGAGCGACAAGTGCTAAATTGGACCACCCCAGGGCTCGAATTTCATCCAGACTAATACTAAACGCCATAAAAATAATAGCCCATTCCAGGATTTTAGAACTGCTGAACGATATGCCTGGCTGGAATGAGTCGGGTACGCGAAACAGATTAAATACGAGTACGCCAATAATGATAGCCAACATGACATCATTAATTCCTGGAATATAGGGCGCCAGGATAATACTACCTATGGCAACAATAATGGCAAGGCTTAAGCCCTTTATGCGCTTTTGGATAAGAGGCATTATTTTTTGATCATATAGGCTGGATCTCTCCATCGCATCAACCCACCTTCTAAATTGTAAACATCTTCAAAGCCTTTTTCAACGAGCAATGTCGCTGCTCGCTGGCTTCGACTACCGCTGCGGCAAATCAATAATACCGGACGAGACTTATCTAGGGTTTCCACCTTTTTTTCAAAGTCGTAATGATTGAAGTTCATGAAAAAGTCGGTCCCTTTTAAATATCCGCGCTCTACTTCTGCAGGTGTGCGAACATCAACAAACTGCCATTCTTCATTATCAAGGACTAAAATGACTTCTTCAGATGTTTTTTGGCCTACATCTACTTGAGCAGAACAGGCTAAAAAGCTAATCGAAATGACCCATCCAATGGTCAAAATATGGAAAAATGTCTTCATAGGTATGATTTTAAATCAAAGGGTAAAATAGCGGTTTTTTTTAATTCTTCCTGTGATAAAAGTCACTGAAGTACGATCTCCCTGGTGAGGTCAGCCGCCCCCTATAATTTCACTCTAAATGCAGCGCTCAAAAAATAAGAATGCCGATAGGAACAGCCAAGACTATGGGTTACATCGGTAGCTTTCATGTGAAGGGTTCACCAGCTATGCGTCAGCGATGGGAGCCAGGACGCTGCGCAGCGGCGTCGATACCGGCTTTGACGGTAGCCGAGCTGGCGACCGTAGCGCACCCGAGATGCGCCGTTAGGCGCATCCTCGGTGGACGCCCAGAAAAGATTGAAAATCTTAGGGGAAATGCCGCGTGTGCAGTACATTCATGGTATGGAAAAGCAGATCAAAATAGACGATAAGACCTTTCATTTGTTTTTGTCGCAAGAAGAAATCATGGCAAAGGTGGAGGAAACCGTTGCCTGGATGAATGAGACATATAAGGACTCCAAAGATCTTCCAGTGGTGATACCAGTGCTCAATGGTGCTTTGTTTTATGCGATGGATGTCTTGCGTAAAACTGATGGCTACTACCAATGGTTTCCGGTAAAAATTAGTTCTTACTCGGGTATGAAGCGTGGCAAAATAGTGGATATTCAGAGCAGTGACCTTGGCTTTTTGCGGGGCCGGGAAGTTTTAATTATCGAAGATATTGTGGATTCCGGACACACGATGGCGGCTTTTATCGCAGAATTAAAATCCGTTTTGCCGCGTTCGATTCGTTTAGCTACCTTGCTCATTAAACCGGCAGCGTTGGAAATGGAAGTGAAACCGGATTATGCGGGCTTTGAAATAGGCAAGGAATTTATTGTAGGCTACGGTATGGACTACAATGAAAAGGGCCGCTCTTTGGAACACATTTACCAATATCAGGGGGAGTAAAAGCCGGTTCTGCTTTTCGAACTCCTTTTTCTACCTTTGCGAAAAAATAATACTATGGATACATCTTTTTTAAAACGGCTCGGTATAGAGTCTGTAAATCCGGGCACCTGGTCTGGTCAGCAATCAAAAGCTTCCGATACTAAAATTGACTCCCATACACCTGTAGATGGGTCTTTAATAGGTCAACTCACAGTAACGGATGGAAAGCAGTATGAAGAGGTAATGAAGCAAGCGCAATCAGCCTTTCAAGAGTGGCGTGCTACTCCGGCTCCGCAGCGCGGAGAGATCGTGCGTCAATATGGGCAACTATTGCGGGAACACAAGGAAGACCTGGGTCGCCTGGTTTCTTACGAAATGGGAAAAAGTCTACAAGAAGGATGGGGCGAGGTGCAGGAAATGATCGATATATGTGATTTTGCACTTGGGCAAAGTCGTATGCTATATGGTATGACTACACATTCGGAGCGTCCACAACATCGCATGTACGAGCAATGGCATCCGTTAGGTGTGGTCGGCATTATTTCGGCTTTTAATTTCCCGGTAGCCGTATGGGCCTGGAATGCAATGATTGCTCTTGTTTGTGGTAATACCTGTGTGTGGAAACCCTCTGAAAAGTCTTCGCTTTGTGCGATTGCCTGTCAGAAATTATTCAATCAGGTGGCTGAGGAAAATAATCTGCCGGATGGTCTGAGTAGTGTGATTGTCGGAGATTATCAGGTAGGAGAAATGCTTACCTCAGATAAGCGTGTGCAGTTGATTAGTGCGACCGGAAGTACGGCAATGGGTAAGAAGGTTGGCGCTAAAGTGGCTGAGCGTTTAGGTAAAACTATTTTAGAGCTCGGAGGAAATAATGCAATGATCATAACGCCTTCTGCCAATATGGACCTGGTCCTAACAGCAGGGGTGTTTGGTGCTGTGGGTACCGCCGGGCAGCGATGCACCAGCACGCGACGCCTCATCATTCACGACTCAATATACGATACGGTTAAAGAAAAGCTCGCACATGCTTACGGGCAGCTAAAAATCGGAAACCCATTAGACGCGAAAAATCATATGGGACCGCTTATCGATGAAGATGCAGTCCGGCAATATGAGCGCGCACTGGAGGCCATTAAAGTACAGGGTGGTCAGATGGTTGTTGAAGGCGGTCGCCTGCAAGGGCCGGGTTATGAAAGCGGTTGTTATGTGAAGCCCTGCATTGCTGAAGTAGAAAACGATTTTAATATAGTACAGCACGAGACTTTCGCTCCGATTCTCTACATCATGAAGTATAGCGAGGTGGAAGAGGCGATAGCCATGCAAAATGACGTGCCTCAAGGATTGAGTAGCGCGATCATTACAGATAGCCTTCGCGAGAGCGAAACCTTCTTGTCTTACAAAGGATCTGATTGCGGTATTGCTAATGTAAATATTGGTACTTCAGGAGCTGAAATTGGAGGTGCTTTTGGTGGAGAGAAAGAAACAGGCGGTGGACGCGAGAGTGGCTCCGATGCCTGGAAAGCGTATATGCGTCGACAAACCAATACCATCAATTGGAGCCGAGAAGTGCCTTTGGCGCAAGGTATCGAATTTGATTTGAGTGGTGAGTAAGTTCGAGTAATCGCATTTAGTATATCAAATGTAGCAGCCAGGCGAAAATGTCTGGCTGTTTTTATTTTAATCACTAAGGAATTTTAAAATTTGTGGCCTTCTATTCAAATCTACCTCACTTAGGCTGTTTGTCAATACCTGTCTGGACGTAAACCAATTCTTTCTGTCCGTTTTAAGCCGGTAGTATCCTATCTATCGACATTTAATAGAGTGCAGCCGTGCCATTGGGTCGCTGGTGTATTGATGTGATCCATTGAGTGGGGTTGGATACTTTTGCAAAGACAGCTCCATTTACATTTGAAAGCTGCGCTTGTAACTTTTATCACTGTAGACGCCTCTGACGGATCCTATCTTTGTATCACAATCAAAAAAAATACACCATGTTCGGATTATTTAATACGAAAACTAAAACCTATCAAGACATAAATGCTGCGGGCTTTCAGCAGCACATGCAAGAGACGAAAGATGCGCAGATTATTGATGTACGTTCTGAAATGGAATATCGTCAGGGACATATTCCAGGTGCTAAACTTATTAATCTCATGTCTGGGAAAGCTCAGGAGCAGTTAATGAAACTGCCCAGGGACAAAACCATTCTATTGTATTGCCGGTCTGGTAATAGAAGTGGAATGGCCGCTCAGCAGTTGGGGGATGCCGGCTTTAAAAAGGTATATAACCTGCAAGGTGGCCTAAACTATTGGAATGGCCCCGTAGAGCGATAACCTTAATCTTAATCTCAATCTTAATCTCAATCTCAATCTCAATCTCAATCTCAATCTCAATCTTAACCTTAACCTTAACCTTAATCTTAACCTTAATCTCAAATTCAAAATATTATGGACAAAACAAATGAAAATCAGACAGAGCAAATAACGATGCCTCGGATCGGGGATCCTGCTCCTGACTTTAAAGCCGACACGACAACAGGTCACATACAGTTTTCCGATTACATCAAAGATTCGTGGACGATATTATTCTCACACCCAGCGGACTTCACGCCGGTGTGCACAACAGAAATGAGTGGCTTTGCCGTCGAACAGGAGTTTTTTGATGAACACAAGACCAAATTAATAGGCTTGAGTATCGATAGTATTCATGCGCATATTGCCTGGGTAAATAACGTGCAGAAAAATAGTGGGATTTTATTCGAGTTCCCCATTATCGCTGATATTGACATGAACGTATCCAAAAAATATGGCATGTTACAACCCGGTGAAAGTGAAACAGCCGCGGTTCGCGCTGTCTTCTTTATTGATCCCAAAGGTACGATACGACTCATCATGTATTACCCGCTTAATGTAGGTCGAAACATGGATGAGATCAAGAGAGCTTTAGTGGCCTTGCAGACAGCAGATGAGCACAGTGTAGCTATGCCTTTAGATTGGAGACCTGGCGATCAGGTGATCGTGCCTCCACCAAAGACAGTGGCTGACATGCAAGAACGCGAAGCTAGCGATTACGATATGCAAGATTTTTATCTCGCTAAAAAGTCTATATAGATTTTAAGTTGAAAGGGCAGAGCAAAATTAGAGCTCTGCCCTCTTTTTTTTTATTCAAAAATCAGGAACTAATGCAGATAGGGAAATACATACTTATCATGGTTATTGCTGGATGGATAGGACAGACTGCTGTCTGGGGGCAGGATATTCGGCATGAATTTGTTCCCCTGGATACGACATCAGGATTTTTTGAGGGTGGCCATTTTCATTTTCACGCTCGAACTTACGTTATGGGAACGGTAAATGAAGGGGCAATAAGTGACTTTGGAGCCTGGGCTGCTGGTGCTGGCTTAGGGTATGTCAGTCCGGAGTGGAAGGGGTTAAGCTTTGGGTTTTCGGGCTTTTTTATTTTTCAACTGTGGGACCATCACTTAGATTATACCGACCCTATATCAGGTGGAGGAAATCGATATGAAAAAGCCTTGTTTGATTTGGAGGATCCCGAAAATCGGACCGATTTGGATCGTTTGGAAGAGTTATTTATTCGGTACAGAAGAAACAAATGGGATATAATTGCGGGCCGTCAGGATATTGAAACACCTTTCCTCAATAGTCAGGATAACCGGATGCGACCGAATATCTTTTCAGGTCTTTGGACTGAGTGGAACGATGAGGCTTTCCGTCTGGAAGCAGGATGGCTATATAGCGTAACGCCGCGTGGAACAGTGAATTGGTATAGTATTGAGTCCTCTCTGGGACTCTACTCCTTTGGCCAAAACGTAGATGGGAATGCCTCTCGATATAAGGGCAACACCAAGAGTAAAGGTATTTTTATCTTAGGTGGGGAATGGGAAACTTCCCGCTGGGAAATGCAGTCCTATCATTATTATGCTGAGAATTTATTTCACCTTTCGTATGCAGATGCTTTATACAATCATCCGCTACCTAAGACAGCAACAGTTTTTCTAGGTGTACAGGGCTTTTTTCAACAGCAAGTTCAAGAAGGGGGCAATCCTGATCCCTCTATGGCTTATATTCAAGATGGGGAACAGACCTGGTCTGTAGGGACCACCATTGGATTGGAAACAGACCATAATCACTGGAGCTATAATACCCTTTACATTGCCGAAACGGGGCGGTTTTTGTTTCCCCGAGAATGGGGACGCGAACGTTTTTGGGCTACCTTACCCAGAGAAAGATTCGAAGGATCAGGTAATGTGTTTGCCCAATCTATAAAGTGGGAAGGCACCTTCTTAGAGGATAAGATTAGACCTATGCTAGGCGCGGGCTACGTGATCCTTCCCGACCCCCAAGAAGCGAGCCTAAACAAATATGCTATGCCTTCTTATTATCATTTGGCAGGCCGCTTGGATTACGATTTTTCATTTCCTTTTGATGGGTTTACACTGGCCGGTTTGGTATTGTATAAAGGAGATACGGCTAGTGAACCTCTCGACCCTAAACTCAGTATCAATCGGGTCGACATGTGGCACTTTAGTGTGATCGCCGATTACCGCTTTTAATCGTATACCTCCATAAATTCAAGCACTCGATCTCTGGCTTCAGCTACTGCGACGTCCAGGTCTTTATTGACGATACTATAATCAAAAAAATCACTTTGGTTGAGTTCAAATTCTGCGCGTTTTAGGCGGAGAGCCAGGGTCTGTTCTGTTTCAGTTCGTCTTTTCTTGAGTCGCTCTTCCAAAACGGCCAGAGATTCCGGTTCTATAAACAAGGATAAGCAACGATCACCGAAAATTGACTTAAGGTTGCGAGCTCCTTTGACATCTAAATCAAATAGAATAGTCAAGCCTTTCTGCCAGATGCGATCGACTGATTTTTGTAAGGTTCCGTAGTATTTGCCGGGATATACTTCCTCATACTCTATAAAAGCGCCTTCTTCAACAAGCTTACTAAATTTAGCGTCGCTATAAAAATAGTAGTCTTCGCCATGCTTTTCATTGGGACGCGGCGGGCGCGTTGTCGCTGAAATGGAAAAAGTAAGAAACGGGAAAGCCTTCATGAGGCGCCGGGCAATTGTTGTTTTCCCTGCGCCTGACGGTGCCGTCAACAAAACCATTTTTTTTGTAGAACTCATACGATATTAGCAACTTGTTCTTTGATTTTTTCCAGGCTGTCTTTCATCTGTACGACCCGTTGCTGAATTTGGAAGTACTGGGCTTTTGATCCCAGTGTATTTATTTCGCGGCCCATTTCCTGGCTGATAAAATTCAGCTTTTTCCCCATTTCCTGTTCAGTGCTATCAAATTGCTCCAAAAAGTATTTGCAGTGCTGCTCTAAGCGCACCTTTTCTTCCGAAATGTCAAGCTTGTCTAGATAATATAATACTTCTTCTTCAAAACGATGCGGGTCAATTTCACCTTTATCGAACCGGTCCTTTAATTTTTGTCCCAAACGTTCCCGAACTTCAAGATTTCTTTTTTCTTCAAAAGGCTCTATGTCGTGCAGCAGATCGAGAATAGTTTGTACGTGACTTTTTAGATCATCAGCCGTCACTCGACCTTCTTCCTCGCGAAAGGATTGAAGTTGCTGTAGGGCCTCATTCAGGGCTTCTTTAGAACGTTGAATTTGACTTTCTGTTAGTGTCTCTGTCGCATTTATGAGAATTTCAGGAATTTGTAAAAGTGCAGAAGCCGCATCAGAAGTGTTAAAATTCAGATCTCTACCGAGGTCTTGAACTTGTAGAAAATATCGACGAAATTGTTGCGTATCAATTTCATTCGTCTGCTCGGGAACCCCTTGCAGATGTAAGCTGAGATTAAATTTTCCGCGCATTCCAACTTCCCGAACCCGACGACGAAACGCCATTTCTTGTTCTTTGAAAAGCTGTGGAAGTCGACAGCGCAAATCAAAGCTTTTGCTGTTGAGTGAACGTAACTCAACAATCAATTTTCCTTCCTCCCAAGTGACTTCACCTTTTCCGTATCCAGTCATGGACAATACCATACTTCTCTTTTTTATCCCCTAAAGATAGCATTCCACTAGCAGGCGACCGAATTTTTCTTCTCGTCTGTTTAACTGATACTTGTAGTCAGGTCTCTTCAGGAGCGGGAGCTAAAAAATCAATTCCTAACCATTTTCGCGCTTGCGCCGTGGAAACGCGCTTACCGTTGCTTTCTGCTTCTTCACCAAACTGGGGCTGGTCAATCCTCGACCCATAAAATTCAGCGCGTTTCTCATAATTATTGCTCACAATATTTAGTGTCTTTCCCCACAGATCGAGCTCTAGTACTCGATAAATGGCAGTAACGGCATCCTTTTGTTCCGTCATATTTACATACTGATTCGGATTGGAAATTTCGCGATTTTTCATAAATCGTCCGGGTTCACGGTTCGGCCCAAAGAGTCCACCGAGTCTCAAGACCGTAGTTGGGAAGGAAGCCGTCCCCCATTGATCTTCTAAGCGTTTCATTCGTGCTCCGGAATGCCGCGATTCAACATCTTGTGCATCGGATTCATCGACCCATCCTTCCTGAGAAGTATAGACGGAGGTCGAACTGATATAAATAGCTGCTTCCACAGAAGCCTGTTCGGCCATTCGAATAGCATCCTGGATCATCTGTTCAGATCGCTCCTGTCCTCCCCGGGGCGGTAGGGTATAGATTAAAACGCGAGGGTTGAGACCAGGCAATGAGGCTGAGCGATCAGGAAGGCGTAATACGTAGGTAAAAAGGCCTTTTGATTGCAAGGCTTTTGCTTTTTTATAGGTCCGAACGGTTCCCCAAAGGGAATACCCCCGGCTTTTGAGCCGGAGTGCAGCCGCTTCGCCTAGCCAACCCAAACCTATAATCGCCAGGTCGCAGCTAGTTGATTCCGATTTTTGTTTTGCACACATACTCATTTTACAAGTTAAAATGAACTTTGTTCATTATTTGTGCCAGGTCATGAACGTAGCTTTTTCTAATTAGTGCATTTGAGGAACCATATAATGACAGCTATGAATTTCTATTTTTATCCCAATTTGGCGGAAAAGGGAAAACGGATCATTTTGGGGAGAATATTCTTCGGGAGGTAAACTTCAATGCCTGGCTTATTAACTGATGGATAACATTTTATAAAAACTCTTGCCTGTCTAATGGAATAGAATTGTAGTGGTTCCTCTATAGTTTTAATGGGGCGCTTGATAAGTTTACTTGAAGTTAGCATGGCGTCTTTCATCCCAACGAAATAAATGCCGCAGCAAGCTCAACGCAAGTAGGCTCTAAGTCTCAGAATCTTAATCAGACTGAAAGAAGTAAGTTGTAGTGCCATGGCGATTTAGTTAAAAATAAAAAAAGCCCTTACAATACTTATATGAAAAATAAAGAAAGTAAAATCTCTGTAATCAAAGAGATCAAAACTAAAAAGAAATATAAGCCCACTATAAATAAGAAAGTAATGCTGGTCTTGGTAATAGATCGTCCATAAACTCTGCGGAGTGATTGCCACCCATAGCCGATCAACCAAAAAATGGAACCGATAAGGACGATTTGCTGAATGATAGATGGGATGCCTGGAATCAAAAATATTAATAGTACAAACGCACCTAAAAGATAGAAGAAGCTATGAAGATGAAGGCTGTGAACAATGTGGTGGAGAACGAGCCAGTTTTTTCGACGGAAGTAAGCCAGTTTTAGCAACAGAGCAAATAGCGGTACCAAAAGAAACATCATGAAAGGAATATTGCGAACAATCAGTTGATAAATATCTCCTACGCTTGTTCGCCAAATGCGCACCAAACGAATAAATATTTGTCGCTCTGTAGGGCTCAAATCTGATTTGGAAATACGAGATTTTTCCACCACCTCTTCAGGCGTAAGTGTGAGGTCATTGGCCAAATGTATGATACTGTCTAGTGAGGTACCCATTTCCCCATCAGTGGATATTTCCAAATCAATATCGGTGGGGGTGTTTCGGGACTTATCTTTAGGCGATAGTAAAACCGTAGAATTTTGAGGAGTCCAAATAGGTCTCGGGTTTGAAATGCCTGGCAAGGAATACAGGAAAGAGTCTTGAGACTGTCCCCAAGTCCATTCAACGTCTTCAGGTTCATTACTATTAAAGGCAGACACTTGCTGCAAATCAAGTTCACTTCCCAATAAGGCTAGCAGAAAGAAAAACACAATACTGCTAAACAGGTAAAGCCGTATGGGTTGAACATAATGGGCTCGCCTGCCGGTAATGTACTCCAGTGTGAGCTGCCCGGGTTTAAAGAAAAACGGATATAAAGTATGACCGATTTTCGTGTCAAGGGCTAAATAATGCTCAAAAAGATCCCCTAAAAACCCGCGAAATGACCATTTCACCTCCCTTTTACGCTGTCCACACTGCTGGCAGTAGTTTGCATCCCGGAGTAATGGTGCTTTGCAGTTTGTGCAATGCTGAGTTGTGGTAGTATTTTCGTCTGCTGAATCCATTTTGATAACTCATGCTGTACTATGGTCAGTAAGGTACTGAATTTATCTAATTGCATGATACAGGGCAGCCTAAAAAGCAAGAGGTGGATGAATAGGTTGGGGTTTTTGGTGGTTTGTATTATTGTAGAGACGTAGGGCCGTACGTCTCTACCCCAACGAATAACCACATCCATATTCACACTCCTAAGCTGCTCCTGATCAAAAACAGCTAAATCTAATGCGTGTAATCCACATTAATACCGCTAAAGCGGCACTAGCGTCGGCGATTCAGAAAACCAAAAGAAACAACACTACCAAAAAAAACAATAAAAAACCGTTCTTTCTCAAGATTCCCGTCTCTAATCAAGGAAATCAATTCATCAGATTAATCAACGGTTCAGACCATGAGGCATCGCGCGCGTGCCATTGTAGAGACGTACGGCCGTACGTCTCTACCCTACACAGAAACCCTAACTCCGAACACTAAAAAACCGCTCCTTCTCAACATCCCCGTCTCTATTCATGCCCATCATTAAATCAAACCAGCACCTCCTGTGCCTAGGCTTCGGCGTGGCAATGTCAACGGTTCAGACCATGAGGCATCGCGCGCGTGCCATTGTAGAGACGTACGGCCGTACGTCTCTACCCTACACAGAAACCCTAACTCCGAACACTAAAAAACCGCTCCTTCTCAACATCCCCGTCTCTATTCATGCCCATCATTAAATCAAACCAGCACCTCCTGCGCCTAGGCTTCGGCCCGCCTACGCTAACGCTTTGGCGAGACAAGGCAGGGCAATGTCAACGGTTCAGACCCTTTCTTCTCACGAAAGCACCAACTAATGCGATTTTAAGGCCCTTAAAGGGCGATATATAAAAATAGACAAGACAACTCCGGCCTACCTATTATAAAGCTCATTATAAATAAAAAAGGCCATCTCAAATGGAGATGACCTTTATAAAATAGGGTGTTCTAAACTATTATTCTGCGTTCGACCCGATGTTACCTTGCGATACCACATTTCCTAATGAGGCATTACTTTCGTGGATATTGATATATCCATCAAAGTCAGTTAGAAAATCATAAGATTCTTCTACAATCGCATAACTTACTCCTTCAGCAGCTCCTAATCCATCGACTGGACCTAAAAAGTAAACAATATCGCCTCCTTCAGAAGCTGCATTCATGTGAATATGAGCGGGATGACATACACTTGTTCCTGTAGAACCGTTGGTTAGCTCTAAAGTAACCCATGTCATATTATTAGTCAACTCGGTAAAGGTAGCTGTTGCAGCTACGCCGGCTGATACTGACCCACTATTACTATTTGCATCCAAATCATACACCGTAGAGCGACCATTAGTCATTAAATCTACACTCCGTTCCTCGACCGTCGCATCGGAATTAGCACCAATATTTCCCTGAGATACCACATTGCCTAATGCTGCATTGCTTTCGTGAATGTTAATATATCCGTCAAAAGCTATCAACTCATCAAATCCGGCATTGACCATGTGAAAACTAATGCCTGGTGCTGTTTCTAAACCATCCAGCGGACCTAAAAAATATACAATATCACCACCCTCTTCGGCTGAATTCATATGAATGTGTGCAGGATGACTTAGAGTTGTATTTGTCGACCCACCGAGCAATTCCAAACGAACAATCGTTTGATCATCTGTAAATTCCCAAAAAGTGGCTGTAGCGTTTAATCCATTAGGAGCTATTCCCGAATTTTCATTAGCTGCTAAATCGTAACTGACTTGACGCGCATCAAATTCTATATCATCGTCATCATCGTCGCAGGCCGTACCTATGAGACCAATAGCGAGAAAAAAGAAAATTATAAATCGTTGTTTTTGAATAAATTCTAACATATTAGTACCGTTTATTTTGTTCAAACATTAAACGAGAAGATAGGCCAGGAGTTGTAAACTATGCCTAAAGCACCCCTTGGATGTAAACTGTTAGACATGACCCCAACTTTGTAGCCAATGTATTGAACAATGCAAACGGGCTAAAAATGGACTATTTTTTTGGCTTTTCTTCTTGAAGATTTTCTATACGCTCGCTCAGGGTTGCAATATTGGGGTCTATCTGCTGTGCTCGCATGTAGTCCGCCAGGGCTTGTGTGGTGTCTGACTGGCCTTCAGCCGTCATGCCTCTGTAGTAGTAAGCTTTTGCATACATGGGGTCATTTCCAATAGCTACATCAAACATGTTTTGGGCTTGCTGTAAGGAATCGAGTTCTAAAAAAAGCAAACCGGCATTGTAAAACGATTTTGATGCGCTGGGATCTTTTCGGTGCGCCTCCCTGTACTTTTCAATAGCAGCATCCCACTGCTCATTTTGATGAAGAAAAAGTGCGTGCGCGTGGATCGGCCGCAATTGGTCGGGGGCAGAACGTTCCGCATTTTCATAGAATCGAATCGCCAGGTCCAAATCTTCCTCCGCCATCATCTCTCCCATTATGAGCCAGGCGTCGGTCAGTCCTGCATCGAGCTCCACAGCCGTTTGAAAAGCTTCCATCGCTTTTACCGGAGCCTCCATATCTCGATAAACCATCCCTTTAAATAAATAGGCATCGGCTAAGCCGGGCTGCTTTTCAATGATCTTATTAGTCAAATTCATAGCGGCCAGATACTGCTCTAATATGAGATGGTATTTAGCGAGCTTTAGACCGACCTGTGCACTATCGGGAAAGGTGCCATACGCATCCTTCATCACCTCAAGGGCATCAAAGGACATATTATTCATGAGATAGGCATCAGCTAATGCCTCGTAATAAATAGGGCGTTCGGGCTGTAATTCCAAAGCCAGCGTGAAATCGCGTATAGCTTCGCTGTACACCTCTCTATCCATGTACATCATTCCCCGATCATGATATAGAGAGGCATCACCCGGTCGCTCGTCTATTTTAGCAGAGATACCGTCAATGGCGGGATCGCCGCTGCTTTCATTCAGAATTTGGGTATCTTCCTTGGAAGAACTATCACCATTTTGGCATCCCATACTAAGGCTTAAAACCATACATATATAAAAAAAGGAACGTAATTGAACCATAATCAATGTTTTTCAGAATTCAGACTATGCAACTTTTGATTACTCTAATGAGTCTGGGGGCAAAAGTAAACAATAAAAGTGCATTTCGTTATTATCTCTGGCACACCTATATTTCATTCATGAAGATTGCACTTCTTTGGCTTCTTTTGCGTTACTATACAAACGCAGAGCATGAGGCATTCGTTGCTTTCTATTTTTATTTTTATAACCATCCTGCTGTTTCTGGCCCCCTTGGGAAGTTCTGCACAGCAGGTAGTGCAACAGCTCGGCGGTGCAGAAAGTGATACATGGGATGCGCTATCGCCCGCCCTGGACAGCACATGCACGGTATTTGCTTTGGGCTACCCGCGAGAAACGCAGGTGGACGGTCAATTATATACAGCACCGGGTCGAGGAGTAGTTCTGGGTTGTCTAAGCGACACTGAATCGACAGTCTGGGGGAATCTTACCTCGCGCGGAAACACCCGCGTTCACAATATCTGCCCATCACCTCAAGGCCGGTATGTTTTTGGAAATGCTTTTTCCTTTCTCGTATACCAGGGAGACACCCTCATTTCTACCAATGGGCGCAATAATGCTTTTGTCATGCAGCTCGATACCTTAGGCAATCTGGAAAAATTGATTCACCTCAATAGTGAAGGCGCGGTGCTCGGACAGGCAGCTCTTTGGCATCGCGAATCGAATACCCTGCTTACCTTATTTCAAATTCGAGATACCCTACAATGGGACAATCAAAGCTGGGCACCCCGAGCTACGACAGCCAGTCTGCTCATGCGATGGTCCCCGGAATTAAACCTTCAATGGGCAACGTTGATCGACGGCACAGGTGAAATTGAGGGCACTCATCTCAAAAGTATAGAAGACGAACTCTACATCGCCGGCCGATTCAAAGGACAGATATCCGGACAAACAGATACTATTTTCACCCCAACGGCAGATTTCGATGGCTTTATTTATGCAGCCTCGACGCAAGGCACCGAGCGGTTTATCCGACATCTGCGCGGACAGTTTCAAGACGATGTGTTTGCCCTTGAGGTCAATGCAGCGGCCGTTTTTTTCGGAGGTCAATTCATAGGAAATCTCCGCCTGCAAAACATTGAGATTCTAACGGGTTTACAAGTCGCTGGGTACCTGGGCGCCATGGATCGAGAAGGGAACGCCTTGTGGATGCATCCCGTACGCGGCTCAAGTATTTCTCTTGCCGTTACAGCGATTCACCCCACATCTGATGAAGTGAATTGGGCCATTCGAACGGGAGAAATAACAACATTTCAAGGAGAAACCTTGCAACAGCCGACTTCAGTTGCTCAAGTGCACTCGATTCGATTGCGCACAGATCAACAAGGAGAATTTAAGGCCTGGCAGTTGTGGCCGGGCAATCCCATTATATACATTACCGATTTTTTATGGGTGAACGACAACCTGCGCGTGGCCGGTGAAATGATGGGCCAGTTTGCCGGAACGCAGAGCCGTGGCTTTTTTGATGCCCTACTCATAGATCCGAGCTCATCTACGAGCACATATATAGAATACACAGTCCCGCAAGCCCTCAAGCTGTATCCACAGCCCGCCAGAAACCAGCTATGTGTAAACCTTATTCGCCACAATTGGAAGGCCTATCAGCTGATTTCCCTATCCGGACAGTTAATACAGCAAGGGTCATTTGAAGAGCCTTGCCTGGATATATCGCAACTGCCGCCCGGGCCGTATGTGATTCGACTCATTCCACCCCATAACCAGCCACCCATCCAGCAACTCTGGATTAAGCAATAATTCATAGGGATCCCCTACGATTGATAAAAAAACCACCTCAAAGCATAGAACTTACCTAAAATTTAGGTGGGAAGAGCAAATGCTCCTAGCACCTCGCGGTTCAATTTTTCCGCGAACAACTACATGGATTTATTTTTGTAATTTTAAGAGATATAACAAGATTGATTATGAAACTAAAACACGCAATTCTTCTTCCGGGAGTACTTATCCTGTTCGCATTTATCGGTGCTTGCAGTCGGGCTTACGTTAGTCCGCAGTTTGAGTCGGTCATGAATAAAAACCCCACCGTCGCTGTCTTACCCTATCAAATTGTTTTTCAAGGGAATCCGCCCAAAGGAATGACTTCAGAGGAAATGCAAAAGATTGATACCCGCGAGCAAACCGCTTTTCAAAAGTCCTTTTTTCGGTGGATGGGATCTCGATGGCGCGACGAGCCCGTGCGTCTTCAAAGCACCACGGTCACCAATGCGCGACTCAAAAGCGCGGGCATCGAGTTGGACGAGGTTTCAGACTATTCGCCCGATGAACTCGCTAAAAAAATTGATGTAGATCTGGTTTTTGCTTGCGTGGTGGTAAAGCACCGATACCGCAGTGACTTGGCCTCATTCGGACTCGATGCCGCCAATGTTCTTTTGCGGGGAGAGGGTGTCCGGCTCAATAGTCAAACCAATGATGTAAACATCAGCGCTAACCTCGTTCGAGCCTCGGATGGAGCCACTTTGTGGAGCCACACTCGGGAAGGCGAAGTGCAATGGGACAACCCCGTACAGCAAGTTATGGATCAAGTGCACCGACGCCTCATGCGACAGTTGCCCCGCGATTAGAATTTTAATTTTTTGGCCGCATCCCTCGTCCTCGAGAGCGCGAGGCGCTCCTCGGGACGGGGTCGGGTCATTCGGGGCTATCGGTCACCCCCAGAAACTGGGGGCGACCCATCGCTGATTAGCGATGGCCCCTACTACCCCTTGCGGGGCCTACCCGCCGACCCCGCACAGCTCAATTCGGCTGGCAGAATTTTATTCGGATAATCTATAATAAATCAGACCAAAAGAAATATTGTTTTGCTCTCGTAAAATAGTGAACACAGACTACAATAAATGTTAGACGGTCACGACTTGACTTTCGTATATTAGTCTAACCACTATAATACCCACTTCATGCTCATTAAGACTTTGACTCGACTCCTTTGGATCATTCTATTTTTATCTTCTACCGCTTATATTGCCCAGGCGCAACAGCCATTAACGGCTAAGCAGCAAGCAAAGCTCTCTAATACGATTCAAGCTTTGCAGGCAGATGAGCAAGCCCAGGCCCTGGCGGTCAATACTTTTATTCGTAAAACGGGAGCACCTCGTCGGTTGGTAAATGATCAAGGGACGACCTTTGAATTGCGACGGATTGAGAATGGACGCCCCATTTACGATATGACCTTCAATAGGCAAGCTGCAATTTCAACGGGAACCAATCACGTGCAAGATGGCGGTCGCAGTGGCTTCCAGCTGATGGGTACAGATATGATAGTCGGCGAATGGGACGGGGGAGGTGTATTGACATCTCATATCGAATTTGAAGGTCGGGCGATCCAGCGGGATGATCCGTTTGCACCCTCCAATCACGCGACACATGTCGCTGGTACATTAATTGGTGCTGGCATCAATCCCGAAGCCATAGGTATGGCTCCGGAAGCGACCCTTTGGGCGCACGACTGGAATTCAGATGCCAGTGAAATGGCTCAGGCTGCTGCTGAAGGGCTCCTAATTTCAAACCACTCTTATGGAAACATTGCCGGGTGGGCGCGCGGAGACTGGTCTGAAGAAGGGAATACCCGTTGGCATTGGTGGGGCGATGTCAATATCGATAGTGTTGAAGATTTCAGATTTGGATATTATGATCAGCGCAGCGCCCAATGGGACCAAGTCGCATATGATGCACCATATTACCTTATAGTCAAGTCAGCGGGGAACAACAGAAATGATAATTATAATGGTTCGCATGTGGTGCGGATCAATGGCGAATGGGTAGAATCTGATGCCTTCCGTCGCGTGGGCGATCCCAACGGATTCGATTGCCTGCCCACCTATTCAACAGCAAAAAATATACTTACCATAGGTGCAGTGGGAAATGTAAATGGCGGCTATTCCGGACCTTCATCAGTAAATATTACGGGCTTTAGTAGTTATGGACCTACCGACGATGGACGAATCAAACCTGATATTGTCGGAGATGGCGCCGGACTCCTTTCAGCCAACAACTCCAGCGATGACGCCTACGGACGAAGCAGCGGAACTTCCATGTCGGGGCCCAATGTGGCCGGATCCCTGGTTCTACTCCAGGAGCTGCATCGCCAAATGACTGGCGAATTTATGCTATCGAGTAGTCTCAAGGGCTTAGTAATTCACACCGCAGATGATGCCGGAAATCCAGGGCCCGATTATAGCTTCGGCTGGGGTCTGCTTAATACAGAGTCGGCTGCCGAAGTTTTAGCACAGCCGCTGCGACATCCCTTCCATGAAGAAGAATTGAATCCTGCAGACACTGTAAGGTATAACATCAGTAGTGATGGAAGTACGCCCATCCGAGCCACCCTTTGTTGGACTGACCCGGCAGCACAGCCGCTTGCCCCGGCACTAAACGATCGAACCCCGCGCTTAGTGAATGATTTAGACCTTAGACTGATTGCACAGAATGGGGCTGATTCGGGTACTGTATATTTTCCATTCGCCTTAGATCCCGAAAACCCCGCCGCGGATGCTTTTTTAGACGATAATTTCATAGATAATGTGGAGATGATCAATGCCGGTATCCTACCACTTGGTGATTATGTCATTGAGATCCATCATAAAAACGACTTACAGGATAATCAACCCCAAATTTTTTCTCTGTGGATCTCTGCACCGGTTTCAGACTGCAGCTTTACCCTCGCAGTGGATAGTTTGTTCCCACCCGCTTGTTTGGGCGACCAAGCGTCAGTAGCCATGCGGACGAGCGGCGCTAATGGTCCCGTTACCTTTTTTGTAGATAATGAAAATAGAGGTTTTGATTCCCTTTTACGCCCCATTCGAAATGGTCGTGTATTCATTTCTGCTTTAGATAGTGCGGGTTGTTTTTCGACCACAGATGTGACGATCAATTCACCGGAAGGCTTAAAATTTGGTGACTTTGATCGCCTGCTAGCCCGGATTCATGAGCCACGTGCTCAGCGAAGAGAATTCGTTATTTCGACTTCATTTAGCGGTGGTTGGGGAGCAGATCCCAATGCGAATTGGTGGCGGGCAGCTCCTGTAGTTGCAGACGATGGATCTGCCAACCCCATTCTCGGATGTGGCTCCTATACCAATGACAGTCTGATGCAGGGTAAGATTGCCCTCGTGAGGCGTGGCGATTGCCAATTTGGAACCAAAGCCATGCGCGCACAAGAGGCTGGTGCGGTAGCTTGTATCATTATTAATGATGAACCGGGAGTCTTTGTTATGTCCCCCGGAGAAGACGGTGATAATGTTACCATTCCCGTATTTATGATTCCCCAGTCTCAAGGGAATGATCTGTTAGCACTTATGGCCGACACCACAGTTACGCTTAGCCTGGGAGCCGTGCCAGAGTTGGAGTCCCCGACTTGCGCCGGTGTTGATAATGGCTACATCCAGGTCCATAGCTTGCCGGGCGATGAGAATTTAGATTTTAACTGGAGTACGGGCGACCAAACCGAATCATTGAGCGACCTGGCTCCGGGTACGTATGCATTGACTATCACCGATCAACAAGGATGTACGTACAATCGGGAGTATGTGCTGACGGCACCAGATACAATCGAATTGGCATTTGATCGCGTCGAAGGCGTGAGTTGCCCAGACACCTCAGATGGGCAAGCGGTTGCGGTTGCAACTGGTGGGCAACTGCCGTATCAATTTACATGGTCTTCAGGTGAGCAGACAGCTAGCGCGACTTCTCTGACTGCCGGGTGGAATCAGGTGAGTATTACAGATGCAAGTGGATGTCTCAAAATGGATTCCATTGAGATACCGACAGCTTTGCCACTAGCTATTTTTATTTCAGAAGTATTTCCCGCTTGTGTCGATACAGCAGTAGGTAGTGCGACACTTGTACCCCGTGGAACAGGACCTTTCAGCGTGCTTTGGGACGATAGCCTTACAGCGCTGCAGCGGTCTGACCTCGCCATTGGCCTGCATAAGTTTACCTTGTCAGATGCATGTGGACGGGTGCTAACAGATTCCGTACTCGTAACGCCAGCCAGCGACTCTTTAGGCATAGAATCCAATATTACCACAGCGGACTGTGCCGGCGAAGAAGGACGCATCGGATTCGAAATTTCGGGAGGTCGAGGGCCCTATCAGATCGGTTGGTCGAATGGCGATCAAACTAGCTCGATGGGCGTTGGAGGAAATATGTTTGCTGAAGGATGGCACTCAGCTACAATAACAGATATTTGCGGAACGACGGCTACAATCGATAGTTTTCTTATTACAGCCCCGGAACCTATTGTGGCCACCTGGACCGACATAGAGGGAGAGAGCTGTCCGGGAGCACGAGATGGATCTATAGACCTTCAAGTAAGCGGAGGCACGGGTACCTTAAGCACTGAAATTAATCCCGGCGATTCTTTGACTGCCTTGTCCGGCGGAAACTACATCTTGCTTGTGCAAGATGAAAATCAGTGTACGCTGGATACGAGTTTTACCATTCCGTCGCCCGACACATTGCGGGCAGACTTCGATGTAGAGACCGATGCTTTTTTTGTGATGTTTTTCGATCAGTCGGAAGCTGCACTGGAATATGAGTGGGACTTCGGTGATGGAAACACATCCAATGAGCCCTCACCTACTCACGTCTATGATGACGTGGGCTTGTATGAAGTTTGTTTGACGGTTAAAAATGCCTGTGGAGAAATGCAATCTTGTCAGGAGTTAAACATTGTACTCCTTTCTGCATCCTCTCCGAATGAGTTGTCTATTCAGCTTTTCCCCAATCCGGTTCAGGATCGCCTGACGGTGGCCTTACCTGCAGCAGAGGGTCAACTAGAGATATGGTCGGCCTTGGGCCAGCCCATGTGGCAAGCCCCCGCCTTGCGAAGGCAGGAGATCGAGGTCGCTCAGTGGACTCCCGGCCTGTATATTTTACGTTGGCAGGGACAAACGGTTCGGGTGATTGTGAAGTAGGGGTAGAGGCCCTCTATGGCTTAATTATATAATATGGTATTATGAGAGAAGAGGTGTCTCGTACCAAATAATTTAATCATAAATTGATTCTTTCGAGTATGGCATCGTTCAAGCGGAGTGAGGATCGAAAATCTTATAGTCTCAAGAATTGGGATTATTCGTGGGGCGCATCTTATTTCGTAACGATATGCACCTATGAAAGACAACATTTTTTTGGAGAAATCTAATCGGGTAAAATGAAATTATCCCCTTTGGGTGCGATCGCAGATGTGTTATGGAGCGAAATTAAACATCACATTAAAAATGTAAAATTAGACAACCATGTTGTAATGCCGAATCATATTCACGGGATTATACCATTAGAAACAACAACCCCATTACCAACCTATAAAGACAATCTAGGTGCATTGCGGTTTCAAAACCAAGGTCGGAACAGTTTATCCTCAATTGTCGGTTCATACAAATCTGCAGTAACGAAACATGTCCACCGATTAGGGTATGATTTTAGATGGCAATCCCGATTTTACGATCATATAATCAGAGACCGAACATCATTTCTACGCATTTCGAAATACATAGAAAACAACCCTAAACAATGGCAAAAAGACGAATTTAATTCATAAACAACATACGTAGGGACAAGGCATACCTTGTCCCTACGCATGCCTTGTCCCTACGTATGCCTTGTCCCTACACAGAACAACCGGAAATCGTCCCAAACCAATCACAGTCGACCGCGCAACATGAAATTCCAGTATAAAAACGGAAGACCATATTTTTTCAAAATCCACATGCTGTACTGCTCTTTGGCCGTGTCAAAAAAAGTGGATATGAGGGGATCACTGTCACGTACATTATCGTATTTGAATTCGGCCAGCACCATAGATCCGTAGCCGGTGACGAGAGGGCAGCTCGAGTAGCCTTCGTACCGGGCATCTGACAGCTTTTCATGAGCCATAAGCTCCAGAATATTTTCGACTACTACCGGCGCCTGTTTACGGATGGCCGCACCCGTTTTAGCAGTAGGTAGCCCGGCCGAATCACCAATGATGAATACATGGGGGTAGGTTTTGTGCTGTAAACTGTGAATATCAACCTCTCCAAAGCCTTTCATTGGTCCTTCTTTATGGACCAGGTCAGACTCGCGCAAAAATTCAGGTGCTTGCTGCGGAGGTGCGGTGTGCAGCATATCGAATGGCAAGACAAGGTGGTTTCCATCAATTTTTTTCTCGTTCAGACTGTCATCAACTTCCAGAGCCGCCTTTTCGGGGTCGGTAATCTCAAATGTGATAGTTTTATTAGCACCATCAATAGAAACGGGCTTATGGAAGGGCTTGAAGAAAATGTCGCGTTCCTCTATGATTTTATCCAGCGTTTCTTTAAAATCTTTCACGCCAAAGATAACAGAGCCCGGTGTGGCAAAGACGACATTGACATCATCTCGAACACCTTTCTTGCGGAAGTGATGCTCAGAAAGATACATGATCTTCTGTGGAGCGCCACCACACTTAAATGCTCCGGCCGGTTGAGTGAAAACAGCCTGGCCTTTCTTCGTTTTTTTGAGGGTCTCCCACACATAATCAGGGTCAGTATATACACTACAGACCCCATTTTTACCCAGAGTTTCTTTCAGGCCTTCGATAGCATCCAGCTTATTAACCAGACCGGGCGAAACCACCAAATAATCATAGGTGATCTGACCGTTACTTTTGGTTTCTAAGGCGTGATCTTTAGGCTCAACACTTGTAACCCAGTCCTTGATCCATTTCACACCTTTGGGAATGTAGCGTTTCTCTTCGCGTATGGTATCTTGATAGTCATAGGTGCCTGCACCCACCAATGTCCAGGCCGGCTGATAATAATGCTTATCTGAGGGCTCAATAATAGCGATATCCAATTTGGAATTTTTACGTTTCAATTGAGCTGCTGTCATGATGCCGCCCGTTCCACCTCCGATAATGAGAATTTGATGATGTGCCATACCTTTCGTCTTTAATTTTCATTAATTTACAACAAAATTTATTAATTCTTTGTGACATAAGTCACAAGAAGGAAGAGGTTTTAGATCTTAGGTGGCAGACTGTAAACTTTCAGCTGGTTTTGTGTATTTTAGTCCTAAGAGTTCAAAATGAGACAGATCATATGATATTGACAGTAGAGACTTTGCGAGACATGATACCAGCGATAGCCGATCTGCGGCTATTGGAAGCCATTGCTGAGAAAGGTCAGCTTCAGCATATTGAGGCCGGTGAGGAGCTAATGAAGCCCGGACAGTATATGAATTCCGTTCCGATTATTGTAAAGGGAAGTATCAAAGTGCTGCGACCGGATCGCGATGGCAAGGAAGTGTTTTTGTATTACCTCAATCCGGGCGAGACCTGTGCATTATCTCTGACCTGCTGCAATGCCAATTTGCCTAGTGAAATCCGTGCTGTAGCGGAAGAAGATACAACTTTGATTACGGTGCCTTTAAGGTCTCACAACGACTGGACCCGCGAATTTAGTCAATGGAAAGAATTTGTTGCTCTGACCTACCAAAATCGATTTCAGGAGATGTTGCGCGCGATTGATGACATCGCCTTTAAAAATATGGATGAGCGCCTATTATCCTATTTGCGAGCCAAAGTATCCCAACTAAAAACCACCACCCTCGATGTAAGCCATCAAGATATAGCGAACGAACTGGGCACTTCCCGCGAGGTAATCTCCCGCCTGCTAAAAAAACTAGAAAAATCTGATCTCGTACGCCTCGGGCGACATGAGGTCGAGGTGTTAGAGCCGGGCTGGTGAGAAGGTCAACCGACTACGCCATAGGCTTCGTCGGTCAAAGAAGGTCCAAGGCGGTACGACTTGATCCGGGATCTCCTCCTCGAAAACCGTTTTTTTACTTTTTAAAATATACCCCAAACAAACTAAAAAGACTCCTCATCCCGGACTTGATCCGGGATCCCTGGCAATAATATCGTTTCTCAACAATGCCATTCCGCATCGAGGTGGTACCGACCTGCGTGCCGGCCCAATGGTCTGAACCGTTGATTAATCTGATGAATTGATTTCTTTGATTAGAGACGGGAATCTTGATAAGGAATGGCTTTTATTTGTTTTTTTTGAGTGGTGTTGTTTCTGTTGGGTTCAGAATCAATGACTTTAGTGGCGCTTTAGCGGTACTACACAGATTTTTAGGATTACACGGATTAGATACACACTTTTTCATGCTAAGCGGTGATGACTGTTGCCGGTGTGCAAGATTAAATGGTATGCAAAGCGCGCAGGCTAACCATATGATGGCAAGGCCGTCATGCGATCGGGCATTAAGGCCGATCCGTTGTCGCACCCCGCAAAATGCAGCGTGCGGCCGCAGGATTGCGGTCGTAAATGGCTTACTGTTTAAGCCCCGTGCCCCGCACGGGGTGTATTTTATTGGTAGAGACGCACGGCCGTGCGTCTCTACACGAAAAAATGTGGCTTTTTGCAATTTTCCGGAGCGCACACCGTGCGATCTGGTCCCGCAATCGTGCGACAGCGCGATCTGCGGGGTTGGCCTACAAAAAGTAGGGTTTAAAAAGTGCGAAGGCCCAGCGCGAAGGCCCTGAAAGAACGCAAAAGCATGCGTAGGCCGGCCAGCACAAAACTTGTGAAACACTAGCACGATGTGAGATAATACCGAACACGGTACAACTAGAATCCGTCCCCTCCATCCCCCAAGCCCATCAAAAAATCTCAAAGCCCTCCCCAACCAAACTCCCTCTCAATTGTACTATATTTACACTTATCAGTTAGAGGAGAATCCAAAAACATAAAAATTAAGGCATTATGAACCACGCATACATCGTCATCATGGCCGGCGGCATCGGATCCCGCTTCTGGCCCGCGTCTACCTCCGAGACACCCAAGCAATTCTTGGATATCAGCGGGCAAGGGCAGTCGCTGCTGCGGCTGACCTACGAGCGATTTCGTCCCTTAGTGCCGGCCGAGCGCATCTTAATTCTCACGCATGCCGATTATGCCCAGCGGGTACAAGACGAATTGCCGGAAGTGCCGGCCCAAAATATCTTAAAAGAGCCCAGCCGAAATAATACTGCGCCCTCCGTGGCCTATGCGGCCCTGCATCTGCAGGCGCGCGATCCAGAAGCGACTATGCTCATAGCGCCATCCGATCATATTATTGAAAAAACCTCAGCCTTTCATGCCATGGTAAAAGATGGCCTGGCATTTGTAGCAAATGAGCCCGCGATTCTTACTTTGGGTATGCGGCCCTCACGTCCCGATACAGGCTATGGCTATATTCAATATAACAACAACAACGATCGCCTGGCCGGAAACAGTTTAATGTTCAAAGTCAAGCAATTTACAGAGAAGCCCGACCTCAAAACAGCCCAGCGCTTTTTAGCCTCCGGTGATTTTGTCTGGAATGCCGGCATCTTTATGTTTTCAGTGGCGACCATATTGTCAGCCTTTCAGGAAGAAGCGCCTACCATTTATGCACAACTCACGCAGGATCCCGACGTATTCGGCACTCTCGAGGAAGACGAATATATAGAGCGCGTATATCCCGACACGCCCAATATCTCTATAGATTATGCCATCATGGAAAAAGTGGACTCGATTTACACCCTACCGGCGCAGATCGGCTGGTCAGACCTGGGCACCTGGGGTAGCGTGTATGAGCGAGGTGAAAAAGACGATAAAGGCGTAGTTGTGCAGCACGAAGGGCGGCATTTGATTGAGGACACCAAGCGATCCCTGCTGCGCTTTCCGAAAGAGAAGACCGTGCTGATCAAGGGATTGGAAGACTACATAGTGGTCGACACACCCGATGCCCTATTAATTTACCCCAAGGCGGACGAGCAGCAAATCAAAGCCGACCGTAAGCGCTTGCTTTCCGATGAAAACGACGATTAGATGTCAGTATCTGAATGGGATGAAGAGGGCGCGGCCATTTTGTTTTACGACGGCCACTGCTTGATGTGCAGTTCAGCCATTCGGTGGTTGATGAAGCGCGACTCGGAAGCCCGCTTTCGCTTTGCCGCCCTGCAGGACCCGGACGTTCAGCCCCTACTTAGCGAGGCTCCTGAAGCGGTCCAGTCGGCCGATAGTGTGGTTTTATACCGAGAGGGACAATTTTACATGTATTCGGAGGCCGTCCTAAAATCTTTACAATTATTGGGTGGCATATACAAATTATCAGCAGTAGCCTATATCCTGCCAAAAAGCTGGAGAGATCATGTATACCGATGGGTAGCTCGCAATCGCACCCGCTGGTTTGGCCGTTCCGAGCAATGTTTTCTCGTCCCTGAAGAGCGTCGCAGTCAGTTTTTGAGCGACCCCCGTCGAGACTGGTCAGATTCCCCCTCTGAAGAAGAATAAGAATTTGGCCGCATCCCTCGTCCTCGAGCGCGCGAGGCGCTCCTCGGGACGGGGTCGGGTCATTCGGGGGTTCCGTACTCGAGATCGCCGCAGGCGACCCTCGAGTACATCCGCCCTTCGGCGGATCCCCTACTACCCCTTGCGGGGCCTGCGCGCCGGGCCAATGGTCTGAACCGTTGATTAACCTGATGAATTGATTTTCATGATTAGAGACGGGAATCTTGAGAAAGAAGGGTTTTTATTGTTTTTTTGGGTAGTGTTGTTTTTGTTGGGTTCTGAATCACAGATTACACAGATTAAACCGGATTACACCGATTAATCAGGATTACAAGGATTAGTAGAAGTGTTTTTTGTCAGGAACTATGGGAAAGTCCTGTAAAAGAGGGTTAAAAAAAAGGAGTGCCTAGCGTGCTGGCATCCCCTATGACGGCAAGGCCGTCATGCGATCGGGCATTAAGGCCGATCCGTTTTCGCGCCCCGCAAAATGCAGCGTGCGGCCGCAGGATTGCGGTCGTAAAAGGCTTACTGTTTAAGCCCCGTGCCCCGCACGGGGTGTATTTTATTGGTAGAGACGCACGGCCGTGCGTCTCTACACGAAAAAATGTGGCTTTTTGCAATTTTCCGGAGCGCACACCGTGCGATCTGG
>Ga0209943_1000227_pt1 | contig 39354 bp, 35 predicted proteins | sample SalPonR1_B_D2_MG_FD_185698 | JGI IMG/M metagenome (GOLD analysis project Ga0209943, IMG submission 185698) | Salt pond soil microbial communities from South San Francisco under conditions of wetland restoration - Salt Pond MetaG R1_B_D2_MG... ... | reverse complement strand
GGGGAAGCTCATCAGCCTTGCAATCACATCATCCTGTATCACCCGCTCTGATAAATCTTTAAAAAAGAGGTGCTCCTCCTGTTCATAGACATCAATACCGAGATAAGCAATTTTAGCACTTTTGAGCCCCTCAATGGCTGCCGATGTTTCAATAAGTGCTCCGCGGCTGGTGTTAATCAGCATTACACCCGTTTTCATCATTCCAATAGCTTCGCGGTTGATGATATATTTGGTTTCGGGCATCAGCGGACAATGCAGTGAGATGATGTCGGAATTTCTGAACAGATCCTCCAGAGAAACATAGTCAACACCCATATTTTTTACGTCATCATTTGGATAGGGATCGTATGCAATGAGATGGCATCCAAACCCTTTCAGGATTTTCAGGAGTGCGGTGCCGATAGTGCCGGTTCCTACGATCCCTGCTGTTTTGCCATGCAGGTTAAAACCGGTTAAACCCTCAAGCGAAAAATTATTTTCACGAACACGGTTATAAGCTTTGTGTGTTTTCCGGTTAAGCGTAAGTATCAGTGCTACCGTATGTTCGGCGACCGCCTCAGGCGAGTAAGCCGGTACGCGGTAAACATTAATCCCAAAGTCATCTGCAGCCTCAAGGTCCACATGGTTAAACCCTGCCGAGCGAAGAGCAATCACTTCTATATCAATTTCGGAAAGCATTCGGATCAATTCCCGGTCCAAAGGGTTGTTGACAAAGATGCAAACCGCATCAAACCCTTTGGCCAGGGCTACGGTTTCCGGCGATAAAATGTCTTCAAAATATGTGATTGTATGAGAGTAACTTTCGAGTTGCTCATTAAAACTTTGGCGGTCATATTTCTTTGTGCTGAAAAAAGCGATCTTCATCAATTATATTTTTGGCAAGTTTATGGTTTATGGCTTTCTTTTTTAGAACAATAAACGTCATGTCATCATTTGGATTTCCGTTTCCAATCCATGCCCTGGCCGCAGAACGAAAATAATTGACAATATCATCGGGCTGCCATCTGCCTGACTGAGCCAACAATTTTGCGGGCAGATCATATCCGGCCATTTCCCTGGATGAATCTATAAGCTCAGGAAATCCGTCTGTAAAGAGAACAATTACATCTCCATCATTTACTATCAATTCATGTTTTTTAAAAGGGTATTCCGGCACACTGCCCAGAGGCATGCCTTTTAATTCAACACTTTCAACAGTTGCCGAAGAAGCCCGGTAAATTAAAGCGGGTGGCATTCCGGCACCGGCTAATTCTAATCTGTTTTCTTTCAGCCGGCCAATTGCAAACGCCATATAAAGTTGCGGCAGATTCATCTTTTTAATAGCATGAGAACACCTCTTTAAAATTTCAACAAGATCCTTCTCTTTTGCCATAAGATTAAACAAACTTTTTACAGCTGTAACGAGTATGCCTGCTTTAGATCCGTGACCTGTCGCGTCGCCGATACAAAAGGTAAGTGTATCATCATCTGATAAATCCATATCATAATAGTCACCCCCTACTTCTGTAGCTGTATCCATATGTGTTGACAATGAAACAAGCTTGTTATCCGGCAGTTTATCAGGCAGCATTGAAAGTTGCAGAAGTCTGGCGGCTTCAAGTTCTTCGCTTTTTCGTTTGTTTTCACTTTGAAGCAACTTTGATTTTGCTTCAGCATTAAGAGCCTGCAAACGTGCTTTCTCCATCTCGGTACGATACAGTTTATCACGGGTTCTGTGAGCGCGTACTTTCAGAATATACCGGTTGTAAAAGAGGGCGGATACCAGAATTGACAGCAAAAAGCCACCTACTAAAATAATCATCCACAAACGCTGGACTTCACTTTCTCTTTCAAGAAGATTGATCTTTTGTTGCTGTTCACGGGTGCGGTACTCCTCCTGAAGTTCCGCAATGACAGACTGACTATCCAAATTGAAAAGAGAATCATTGGCAGCTTTATATTCGCGATAATGAATCAGTGATTTGTGAAATTCTCCTTTGGTTTCGTAAATTTTTGATAGCACTTCATGTACTTCACCGATCAAAGACCAGTTTCCCGTCTCATTTGCGAATGCGAGGCTGTTCGTAGCTGCTGCAAGGGCTGAATCAGTTTCAGAGAAATTCAAATAAATCATTGCCATACTTATCAGGGTCTGTGAACTTCCTCTTTGATCGCCCAGCTCTTTTCGAAGGCGAAGTGATTTCCGTTTATAATTCAAAGCATTTTCGGAAAATCCCAGATAGTCATAAATGGAACCGAGATTATCGAGGGCAATACTCATACTATATTTATTGCCAATCTCTTCCCACAATTCGTGCGCTTCCTGATAATATTGGCGGGCAGACACGTAGTCAGACAGAAGTTCCTGAACAGCTCCCATATTATTTAAGGTAGCAGCAAGTGGATTGGTTGCCTCCAGTTCTCTCCATATGGGAAGACTTTGACTGTAAAAATGAAGAGCCTGATCATACTGTTTTATCCGCTGGTGAACTGTTCCAATGTTGGTCATTGAAGCAGCCATACCGCGCCGGTCATTTAAATGTTTGCGAGCGTCAAGAGATTGCAAATGAAAGCTTAAAGCGGAATCATAATTGCCGATGATATCATGGATGATGCCGAGAAAATTGTAAGTAGCTGCTAAATCAGCTGTTTCTGGAGTATTCTCAATAAGCTCCAGGGCTTTTGTGTGATATTCGAGGGTCTGTCGGGACTCCCCCTTACGCCGGCTGATAGTCCCGGCTTCGTTAAATAAGCGTGCACGTGTTACCGGTATAACTTCTGATTCCGGGAATGCAAGAGCACTCTCAGAAGAAGCCATTGCTTGTTGGTAATCACCATTATCACGGTAAATTCTTGCTTTTAAATGCAGTGCCCGAGCTTTGTGTTCGGAATCGGATTCAGCTTCTGCAATCCCGAAGGCTTGATTAGCAAGGTGAAGCGCCTTTTCATTTTCATCAAGATAGAATTGTGTCCATCCGCGGATCGTTAATAACCTTGATCTGCGTAATTGATCAGGGTAAGTATTCAGCAATACCTCTGCCTGCTCACACAGCTGAAGCGCCTGCAGCGGATAATCCCGGTTGATCAGATCTGCAAGTTCTATAAGTAAGGGAATTTTTTCTTCCTCTGAGGCAAGCTCAAGTTCAGTTTCAAGGCTATCCCTAGTCGTGTTCTGTGCCACCGTAATGTGAGTAAAACCCAATAAAACCGGAAAGAAAAAAATCAGATAGCGATTCATAGAAAGATCATGCTTGTGCCATATTCAAGTCCGTTCATTTTGTTTGAGTTTTGAATAACAGACGGTATAAAATTTAGAATCTTTACGTTAGGGTTGCTTTTTTGTTTCATAAAGTTCCGCATTAATACATAATATTTTTTGATTTACCGATTTCAGCAGGAAGTGAAGAGGAGAATGTGAGACTGAGTGAAAGGGAGGCTTAGTGAAGGGGAGACTGAGAGAGGTCTGCCAATGAAAAAGCCCCAACGTGGGAGTAATCAATAGCACAGGTCAACGGCCTGTGATCAATTGTGCCAATCAAAAATATGAAAGCCGCGGGGCTTCACGCGAAGACCGCGATGGTTGCGCGAAGTTCGCGGAGATTTGTTGATCTGGGAAGGAAGACTGAGAGAAGGGGGGACGGAGTGATTTGTTTCAAAAATATTTATATGACTGGATCATTGCACAAAAATATCCATTGCCCGCCGTGGACCCTGTCAACCGTCAGTTGACGGTCACTGTTTCGACTAAGAGAGCGGAGCGAACGCATGGAGGAATCTTTTTAAATATGGCAGCTGCTTATCGTATAGAATCTTGAAATCAATGCAAGAAGTAAAACCAATCTCTTTTGTGGGTTTTTCCAGCCCATCCCTCGATTCAGATCGGGACGCTGACCAGATATCCCGCCTCGGGATGCGTGTTGAGGCGCCCTCTGTTTCCACGGGTTGCACCCGCGGTTACCCACGAGCTATCCCTGCCGGGATATTTTGTGTGGACGTTTCCAGACCATCCCTCGGTATAGATCAGAGCGTCGATCGGGTTTTTGCCTCGGGATGTGTGTGTTAGGATACTCAAACTCCCCGACATAATTGTGTCGGGGCTGTGGTGCGACAGGCCTTCAGCCTGTTCTTTCCTCGCGGCGCGGGAAAAATGGTGTTCTAATCTGTGTACAGATGCGTCGCGCACCACCCACCGTGGACCCTGTCATTCCGACTAAGAGAGCGGAGCGAACGCATGGAGGAATCTTTTTAAATATGGCAGCTGCTTATCGTATAGAATCTTGAAATCAATGCAAGAAGTAAAACCAATCTCTTTTGTGGATTTGTCCAGCCCATCCCTCGATTCAGATCGGGACGCTGACCAGATATCCCGCCTCGGGATGTGTGTTGAGGCGCCCTCTGTTTCCACGGGTTGCACCCGTGGCTATTCACGTTATATCCTTTCAGGATATTATCTAGGATGGATTTTTTTTATAAGAATCAGAACAGTGCTAAAAATTTAGCCACAACCGACGCTGGCACAGGGATTGTGCATCATTTTCCAGGCTGAAAGCCTGATACAACAGAGCCCGGGGCAGCGCCCCGGGAGACAGAAATGCGCAAGACCGGGCAGGCTGAAGGCCTGTAACAGGGAGATTTTTCCAAACGTAATTTCACTTCTTTAAAAACCAATCTCCTTTGTGGATTTGTCCAGCCCATCCCTCGATTCAGATCGGGGCGCTGACCAGATATCCCGCCTCGGGATGTGTGTTTCGTAGCCGTCCGTTTCCACGGGTTGCACCCGCGGTTACCCACGAGCTATTCCTGCCGGGATATTTTGTGTGGACGTTTCCAGACCATCCCTCGGTATAGATCACAGCGTTGATCGGGTTTTTGCCTCGGGATGTGAGTGTTGCGCTACTCAAACTCCCCGGGCACCCGAAAAGACTATCAAAAATGTCAGTCAATATACATTTCCTCAAACATTCGGACACTTTCATCGGTGCCGGCTACAATAACTTCATCATCATCCCGGAATTTGAATTTATCTGGATCCAAAGTAGTTATTTTTTTTCCTTCCCTGATAACAGCAAGAATAGTGCAGCCCGTTTCAGCACGGACATTACTTTTGGCCAGAGTTGTTCCAGACAGGTTTCCGGCAGGCAATTGCAGGAGGTTAATCTGTTTTTCAGCTGCTAATGACGTTTCATCTTCAAATATACTGGAAGCAAGCATCCGTCCGCTTACTGTTGCAAGAGATTGAACATAGTCGGCACCTGCATCATATAGTTTTTTTACATTTTCTATTTTGTTGGCGCGGACGATAATATGGATTTTACTATTCATACTTCTTGTGAGCAATGTTGCAAATATTGCCATTGTATCGTCCTGGATCGTAATAATCATGGCAGATGCATCTTCAATTCCGGCTTCCTGAAGTGTCTCAGGTTCCCGGATATCACCAATAATATCAACGCCTTCTTTATCAAGAATATCGATGACTTTTACCTGTATGCTTTTTTGTTCCAGCATGCTGAAAGCAGCCTGGCCGGATAAACCGAATCCGACGATCAGTATCTTGTTGCGTATAAAATCCCGTATTGTCGCTTCTGCCTTTTTATTGAGTCTTGTAAGCTCATCCCTGTCTCCGGCAACAAGTAACCGGGTTTTGGAATCCAAAATCAGGTCCGTAGATACAGGGCTTTGGAAGTCACCATTTTGCCAGACACCGATAATATTTATGTGATACTGATCCAGTAAGTGAGCTTCTTCGATAGTTTTGTTATAAAGTTCGCTGCCATCTTCAATATCAATTTCGATCAGTTCAACAGTATTATCTATCTCCACACTGTCTTTAATTGAAATGGCAGGAACCTGAACAGCAAGGCTTTTTCCTATAAGTTGTCTTGGTGAAATGGTACTGTCAGCACCGGCGAGCTTATGGTATGTTTCCATCTCTTCATCTGAGAGAACGGCAATAACTTTGATAGATTTATTGAGATTTCTGACAGAAAATATTGTACTTATATTTTTATCGGTTGATGAATTGACTACAACCGCCTTAGCATGTTTTAGACCCGCAGCTTTCAGTGTGGATTCCGACTCGGGATCTCCTGTTATGACTTCTAATCCTGATCGTAAAAGATCTTTTGCCGTTTCCTCACCTGATTCTATAATTACATAATCCTGTTTTCGGGAATTCAGCTCTTTAATCAGTACTTCGGCATGAGTTGAAAAGGAACATATAATGACATGATCTTTTTTAGTGACTTTTTTGGGAGGGGATTTTTCGATTGCATTTTTCAAAAAAGGCAGAAAGAAAACAGGAAAAGCCACAAAAACCAGTACCACGCCAGTCAGGTTCATGAAGAGAATAAAGTAATTTAAAAAGTCACTTTCCCAGGGAGCAAATCCACCGTAACCGCTTGTAGTCAGAGACTCTACAACAACCTGAAGTGATTGTGAGAACGTTACATCACGGTTCTCAAAAAAAAGCATAGACCACAAAAAGATTTCTGCGTATACAACAATTATTGCAGCAACAATCAGAGCTGAAATTGCAATTCTTTTTACCAGGTCATTTTGCATGTTCAGACAATTATTGATTAACCTCTCAGCGGAAACATCTCAGATAAATAAATATCATCTATTCCAGCCTCACCTTTTACTTACGTAAAGTACACTCTTTTATCAATTATTTCGAGTATAAGAGCTTCCATTGGATACTTTCTTTTTCAACGGTTTATTCATGAACTCTGATTCTGTCTCTGAAACCATCTCGCAGACCCGGCAAATATGTAGAATCTGTGATGGGGCTAAAGCCCATTTGGAGGCGATATCCTCATTCCGTCAGTTAAAACTGACGGCAATGGATTGAAACTGATGGAAACGGATCTGTTTGGAATACAGATTCTATCATCCATTCAGTTGATTGTCCAAAAAGATCTATTTGATCTATGGTTGCCCTGAGAATTAAAATTTATTTCGTGAACCTTCTGGCGATCAACCGCCGGTTTTGCCACGAGGACACCAAGCAACACGAAGAGCTCGTTTTACCTCTATTTAAATTAAACTAAATAAATCAGATGATCTGTATTTGCGAACTCGGGTGTTTCAGTGCCGAACTCTGAAAAAAACCGTCCTGTAAGGACGCCCTGTTTATAGAAAACTGGTGGCATCAAACCAACACATCCCGAGGCTGTATTTTACCATCGCCTGCGAACAGTATCGAGGGATGAAGGCAGAAAATCTTTTAATGAAACTGTCTCGCAGGCCGGCAAATATGTAGAATCTGTGATGGGGCTAAAGCCCATTTGGAGGCGATATCCTCATTCCGTCAGTTAAAACTGACGGCAATGGATTGAAACTGATGGCAACGGATCTGTTTGGAATACAGAATCTATCAGCCATTCCGTTGACTGTCCAAAAAAGATCTATTTGTTCTGTGGATGCCCTGAAATTAAAATTTATTTCGTGAACCTTCTGGCGATCAACCGCCGGTTTTGCCACGAGGTCACGATGACACCAAGCCACACGAAGAGCACGTTTTGCCACTATTTAAATTACACTGAATAATTCAGGTGATCTGTATTTGCAAACTCGGGTGTTTCAATGCCTAACTCTGAAAAAAACCGTCCTGTAAGGACGCCCTGTTTATAGAAAAACTGTGAAAAATCCTGAAACAGAAATTTTGGAATAGCATTGATTGCAATTTTGCGGGTAAAAATTGTGATCAACAAAATCAATAGAGCTGCGACTCCTTTTCTTTAGTAATCGAAGCTTTCTCCTCTTGCTGATTTTTTGTTACATCAGGAAGAAGAGATAACATGGTAAACAGAGCTGCCCGTTCTATTGTCTCCCTGAAATATATTTTTTCATGAGAACTGTGAGCACCCTCGCCAACAGCACCAAGGCCATCAAGTGTAGCTGTGTGGAGACTGGTAAAATTGCCATCTGAACCCCCGCCCGACATTCCCTGTTTAAGATCCAGGCCGATAAGTTCACCGAGTTTCTTTGCTGATTTCCAAAGTTCCCGGTTACGTTGGTTCTGGACAAGCGGCGGCCTGCCTATTTCTCCGGCAACTTGCAGTTGGGTGCCTGAAATTGTCTGTTTGAGTGATCGTATTTTTTGGTCGATTGCTTTAGCATCTTTCATTTTTGCCACCCGCACATCAACAGACGCCTTGCTGCTTGCAGCGATCACATTGGTGCTGATCCCTCCCTCAATCGTACCCACATTTACAGAAATCCCTTTTTCCGGATCGTTCAATTCAAAAAGGTGCTGGATCACATGTGAAAGTTCATGAATAGCACTTTTACCTTTTTCAGGCTCAATACCTGCGTGTGACGCTTTTCCGCTTACAATAATATCATAATGGCCGGTTCCCTTGCGCCTGGTTTTCAATTTGCCGTCATCGTCAAGGCTTGGCTCAAGCACGTACGTCCGGTTAACAGCTTTAGCAAGCTGAATAATTCTCTCTTTTGATTCCCGGCTGCCTGTTTCTTCGTCGGACGTAATAAACAGAACGGGAGAGAGTTCCGGTTCCAGGTTACACTCTTTCATCACTTTCAGGGCAAGTATCATCATGGTCACCCCTGCTTTCATATCATAAATACCGGGTCCTGAAACATGATTGCCTGAAATTTCAAAAGGCATCTCTGTAAGTGTACCGGTTGGCCAAACTGTATCAATGTGCCCGATCCAAAGCTGGTATCCCTTTTCGGGATGTCCCGGTCTGCGCGCAAAGAGCTGGCCGCCGCTGCGTGACCCGGTTGTGATCATGGTTCTGTAGCCAAGATCCGATAATGTTTTTTCAAGAACATTAAATACTTGTTTATGTGACTTTGGATTGTGCGGAGGTGTTTCAATCTCTACAAGCTTTTCCAGAAATTTGAGAAACCACTTTTGCTTATTTTGACATTCAGTCAATATTTTTTCAGCAGTGGATTTGTCGATCATCTTTCTACTTTTTGAATTTTTCGGGAAAAGGAAACGCATGGGTCTCTTTAATTTCAGCGAATCGTCCCGGAGCAATATAAGCAAGAAGCGGATGCTGATAAAGCTGGTCATTCTCATCGTGAGAAGCATTTCTCAGGTACTCTTTTTGAGCCTGGGCAGCAATAATTTTGCCAAGAATCAGGCTGTTTTCGCCGAAATTATCTATGATCTGAATCTTTTCGCATTCGAAAAAGAGGTATGCTTTCTGAATGAATGAGCCTTCTATTTTGGTGGCTGAAAATGTAGGAATGGGAGAAAGGTCGGGGAGTGTGTCGTCATCGCCACATCTCATCGTTGCAGTGAGGCTTGTAAACAACACATTATCAGGCTTTGGATAGCTGACCGTGAATTCACCTGTGCGCTTGATATTCTGATAAGTTCCGTGTCGCGGGGTACATACAAACCCGAAATAGTTATCCCACCCCAGCGGAAAAGCCATATGTTTGGGTGCTAAATCATGATTGCCGTCCTCTTCAACTGTTCCAATCACAACCAGCGGGTGAACGGTAAAGATCTTATCCCATAACGGTTTTTCAGGGTCAAGAGCGGTTCGTTCATTATCGGTTTCAGACATAAACTTGTGTAAAGATCTAAGGTGTTATAATTGTTTTTAAATCCCAGACTTCATGAAGACCGAGTATATGCAATGCGATATAAAAGATTCTTGGCGGATTTTTAATTTCAAGCTTATTTCCCTCATCCATATATCTGTGCATAAAGATAATTGCCTCACTATTAATAAAACGGGAATTCGATGTATCAATATACAGATGTTCCCGGTCTTTCAGCAATTTCTGAATTTGCCTCACTGCATTCAGGTTAAAATCAGTGGATAAAACCACTTCCAGTTTATTCTTTGTTTTCTTGTAGTTCATGGTACTCTTTTGAAACGATATTTTTGAGTTTCGCTGCCATTTCAGGTTTTGTATGAATTAGATTGAAATCAAGTGTTGTCTGAATTTTTTGCATTCTGAAAAAATCTTTCTCACTGTGAATAAGAGGCATCAGTCCGCTAAAGATAAACCCCTGGCCTGAAATCCAGTTTACTGCATTATCTATCCATGGATGATCCAGGGGAAGATCTATGTAGATAGCGTTTAATTTTAGTCCGCTCAGGCTCTTTAAAATACTTGCACATGAATTCTCAAATGTTTTGCCGTACTGGTAACAGACAATAGTTGCCGTATTGCCACTGTATGAGATGTTCAGCTTCAGTTCGGTCTCTTCAAATGGTTTCTCAATGTTTTCAGGCAATTTATTTATCGCAGGTGAAGCTTCAAATTGACTGTAGATCTCTTTAAGAATCGGTTCATAGGAACCCGGCAGATATACGGAGTTCGTTCTCCGCGAATAGAGAGGTAAAAAGTCGGCAATTACAGAAACCGGCTGAGGATAGTGTTCATCAAATCCTTTAAAGGAGGCGCCGTAAAGATTTGATAGAAGGATTGCGGTGTTTTTGAAATTAAATTTCTGGTTTACAATTTGACTGACAATATGCACTGTGAGAGCAAAACCGTACAATCCAAGTAGACCCCGCTCTTTACTCATGTCGATCAGTTCGTTGATCATTCGTTTCATTAACCCCCGCTTTCTGTGTTCAGGTGCCACAACGGCCTCTCCAATTTCTCCCACAAGTGAATCGGTGTTCCGGATTACTGCAAAGTACCCAACGGGTCCTCCTTGCGAAGTGCGAACAATGGTGCCGAACTTGTACCCTTGCTGTAGTGCGGTTTCCTGTAATTTTGGAAAGTACATCTCTTCCTTATTGTAGGTGTAGTTATACGATTTGTAAATCAGCTTAGCAATATCCTCAGCGTCGCTGGTTGTAACAGGAGTAACCAGGTAATCGGTTTCGGTGTCAATTGTGTCTTCTGTGTGGTCGCTTCTCCTGGCAATGATATCAGAGATATGTTCACGTTGAAGTGTTTTAACCAGGCGGAACTCTTTGCCGTCTTTTCCCCGGTTCAGGTAGATAAAATGATCCGTCAGATTATGTAGCAATTCAAGGCCGGCGCCCTGAAAATTTCCGTCACTAAATGCAGCACTTTTTGAGTATTTATACTGGCGGAAGTGAAAGGGTTCTCCATATTCTCTGACGATAATTTCAATTTCTGAAGCATGATAAACAAAGATCACTTCGGCTTCCCCGCTTTTTTCCCGGTACCCGAAGAGATATATATTTGTAAGTATTTCATCCAGGGCGAGTGTCATTCGTGCAGCTTCCTGTTTATCCATACCCATATTGACGCACCACTTAAAGGTGAAGTCGGTTGCTGACCCGATCATTCCCATATGCATATCCAAATGTAACCTGGCTTCCATAGCTTTATTTTCTGTTCTTTTTACATGCCCTAAAAGTGATTTACAAAACTCTGCATTTGCGGTATATTATATAATAAATTGTAAAGAATTAAGTAGAATCTTCGTAAGGTGCCACACTAATTTTTCATAGGGTTTATACCTACAAAAGTATCTTTTAATTCTTAACTGATGATGATTATTGATACTTGGACTGATGGTAAGAGAGTGAAAATTTTATTAGGTTAACGGTGTTAATTAAAATTGATAAATTGTTGGCTTAAAATCATTTTTGTAATAAATATATTTGATTATGGCACCAGGTAATTCTTCACGGCAGGCTGTGTTTGTTGATGGCGTTCGAACACCTTTTTTGCGGGCAGGAACAGATTTTAAAACTTTGTCTGCTTATGATATTGGCAGGCTTGCCATAGGCGGTCTCATCAACAAAACCAAACTGGATGGCAGCAGCGTAGATCATGTCATCATGGGAAATGTAATACAGGATATAAATACAAGTAACGTGGCCCGTGAATGTTCACTGGGGGCCGGTCTGCCAGATGATATCCCTGCCCATACCATTTCACTTGCCTGCGTCTCTTCAAATCGTGCAATTACGGATGCTGTGAATGCAATAGCTTGCGGTAATTCCAGCAAGATCATTGCAGGCGGAACCGAAATCATGAGCGATATCCCGATCCGTTTCCGGAAAAAATTCAGGCAAAAACTTCTCGAGACTCAAAAGTACAAATCTCCGCTGGATTACCTGAAATTTTTTAAAGGCCTCCGTTTCAGCGATATTCTTCCCGAGATCCCGTCCATTGCGGAGTATTCTACGGGAGAGACAATGGGTGAAAGCTGTGATAAGATGTCGGCCAAATTTGGTATCAGCCGGGAAGAAGAAGATGAATATGCATTGCGTTCTCATAAGCTGGCTGCTAAAGCTGAAGAAAAGGGATATTTTGATGATGAGATGTTCCCGGTACCCGTTCCGCCTTCATACAAAATTGTAGATTCAGATAACGGGATTCGTGGCGACAGTACTCTTGAAAAGCTGCAATCACTCAGGCCGGCGTTTACAAAACCTCATGGCACACATACAGCCGGCAACTCCTCTTTTTTGACGGATGGCGCTTCTGCATCACTCATTATGGAAGAAAAGGCAGCACTTGATGCAGGTTATAAACCGAAAGCCCTGATTCATGCATTTACCTACGTGGCTCAAAAACCGGGGGATGAACTTTTAATTGGTCCTGCGTTTGCAGTTCCGATTGTTCTGGACCGGATGAAACTGACTGTTTCGGATATCGATGTATTTGAGTTTCATGAAGCGTTTGCCGGACAAATATTGACTGTTTTGAAGGCTCTCGGAAGCGATACGTTTGCACGGGAGCGCCTTGGACGCGACAAAAAAGTGGGAGAGATCCCAATGGATAAATTTAATTTATGGGGAGGATCGCTTTCTGTTGGCCATCCTTTTGGTGCAACCGGTGTTCGCCTGGTGACAACAGCGGCAAACCGGCTGATTCATGAGGATGGCAAATACGGCCTGATCGCTGCCTGTGCCGCCGGAGGTCAAGGTCATGCCATGATTATTGAAAGATACAACCAGTAGGAGGCTGTTCAAAAAGCATACTTGATCGCATCCCAATTTAAATTATTTAGTTTGATTTTAAATAAATGTAGTATTAGTTCTTCGTGATTCATCGTGTCCTCGCGGCTTCGTGGTAAAACCGGCAGTTTATTGCCGCGAGACTGTCAGCTGAGGGATCTATGATTCACGAAAGAAACTGTAATAAACTATTGGATTTGGTTATATAATTTTGAGAATAAAAAGATTTAAAAATCACGCCACGGATTAAAAATCAGTGTTACTAAAAGCATACAATTATGAGTATTCTATCTGTTAAAACAATTGAGAATGTAGCCGTAGTCACATTAAACGACCCGGATGAAAAGGTAAACAAACTCAATGAGTCGCTGATTGATGAGGTGACAAATTTCCTGGATCGCCTGGAGTCGAATGATGAATTTCACGGAGCGCTGCTGATGAGTGGTAAGGAGGATAATTTTATCGCAGGGGCAGATATAGACATGTTCAAAAGCAGAACCACTGCTGAAGAACTTGAAGAATTGAGCCGCACCGGTCACGAAATTCTTACCCGGATAGAGAATTTTGCCAAACCTGTAGTTGTTGGAATTCACGGATCATGCATGGGCGGCGGTACGGAGCTTGCACTTGCCTGTCATTACCGCATTGTTTCGGATCACAGTGATACCAAAATTGGTCTTCCGGAAGTTAAACTGGGACTATTGCCCGGTATGGGGGGTACACAGCGCCTGCCAAGATTAATAGGCATCCAAAAGTCACTCGGCTATATGCTTACGGGAAAAAATATGTATTCGCGGCAGGCACGCAAGACCGGGTTTGCAGATGAGATTGTGCACAGGCATGCCATTGAGATGGCCGGGATAAAGGCGGTACATACCCTCAGAAATAAGAATATAACTCATCCTGATAAGCGGTCCCTTGCTGAGAAAGTCCTGGAAGGGAATCCGATCGGTCGCAGTATTGTTTTTTCGCAGGCGAGAAAACGAACGGCGGACCGCACAAAAGGGAATTATCCGGCTCCGCCTAAAATCATTGAAAGTGTTGAGTACGGCTATAAAAACGGGTATGAAATAGGATTAAAATATGAATCCCGGCTGTTCGGAGAATTAGCGGTCACACCGGAATCAAGAGCACTGGTTAATCTCTTTTTTGCGATGACTGATGCCAAGAAGAATCCCTGGGATGAGTCAAAAAAGAATGTGAATAAAATGGCAGTACTGGGGGCCGGACTGATGGGATCCGGGATTACAGAAGTAAGTATTGATCACGGCTATCATGTGTGGCTGAAAGATCAGACGATGGAACAGGCCGTGGAAGGGGAGAAAGAGATTGCTTCCAATTACCGGGAAAAAGTAAAGAAACGAATCATCTCCGGCTTTGAGAGAGATGAAGTTATGAGTAAAATCCATCCGACTACGGTTTACGACAGCTTTGAAAAGATTGACCTTGTTATCGAGGCTGTATTTGAAGATCTGAACCTGAAACAGAAGATTGTGAAAGAGGTGGAAGAGAACACCGGCGGGGACTGTATTTTTGCATCAAACACCTCCTCGTTGCCGATTTCCGACATTGCTGCGAAGGCTGAGCGGCCGGAAAACATTATCGGGATGCACTACTTTTCTCCTGTTCAGAAAATGCCGCTTCTTGAGATTATCAAAACAGATCAAACCGCCGATTGGGTGATCGGAACGGCTTATGATGTGGGAACGAATCAGGGTAAAACGGTTATTGTGGTTAATGACGGACCGGGCTTTTATACGACAAGAATTCTGGCGCCTTTTATGAATGAAGCTCTTCTTTTACTCGAAGAGGGTGCATCCGTAGAACAGCTGGATCGCGCAATGAAACAGTTCGGTTTTCCTGTAGGTCCTGTTGCACTTTTTGATGAAGTGGGAATAGATGTCGGAGCCCATGTTGCAGACGTACTGAGCAGTAAGTTTCAGGAACGCGGAGCAAAAACAAGCACGAAAGCTAAGGAATTGCTTGATGCGGGCTATAAAGGACGGAAGAACAAGAAAGGGTTTTACCGGTATGAAGAGGAGTCAAAAAAGAAGAAAGAGGTGAATCCTGAGATCTACCGGTTTTTTGGAGGAGAAGAAAGAAGTGGATTCGATGATTCGGAGATTCACCATCGCATGGTTCTGACAATGGTAAATGAAGCTGTTCTCTGTCTGGAGGAAGGTATTTTAGAGTCACCGGCTGATGGCGATTTGGGAGCAATACTGGGGCTTGGTTTTCCGCCTTTCCTGGGAGGCCCGTTCAGATACATTGACAACGAAGGGGCAGCGAATATCGTTAACCGGATGGTTAGTCTGCAGAAAGATCACGGTGACCGGTTCAAACCCGCTGCATTATTGTCAGGTACAGCAAAAGCCGGGAATAAATTTCATAAAAAGTGACCGACAGAATTGAAGAGGAAGGCTGAGGGAGACTGAGAGAAGGGGTGAAGGGGAGACTGAGTGATTTCTTTTCAAAAATATTTTTTATGACTGGATCATCACACAAAAATATCCATTGCCCGCCGCTTTAGCGGGGGGAATTCGGAGCATTCAACTCAAACCATCGGGTCGAGAACTTGCCGGGATTAGGATAATGAATCCGATGGTTTTGGGAGAGGGTCTTTTTTGCCGGGATTCCCAGACATCCCTCGGTATAAATCACAGCGTTGAGTGGATACCTGCCTCGGGATGTGTGCTGAGGGGCCATCCAATCCACGGGTTGCACCCGCGGTTACCCACGAGCTATCCCTGCCGGGATATGTTGAGCGAATGCTTCCAGCCATCCCTCGCTACAGATCAAAGTGTTGATCAGGTTTTCGCCTCAGGATGTGTGTGTTGCGCTACTCAAATTCCCTGGGTGATTTGCCCGGGGTTGTGATGCGTCAGGCCTTCAGCCTGTTCTTTCCTCGCGGTGTGGGTTCAACGGGTTGCGCCCACGGCCTGTTTCGTATCCGCTATTGACGGATCGGGGCTATTTTTGTTTTATCCTTTTAGGATAATGTTTGAAAAACATTTTTAGATCCAATTGTAATTTACATTGTGTCTGGCAGACCTGCCCGTGAAAAGCCCTGAAGTGGGCACAAGCATTAGCACATGGGCAACGCCCTCTGATCAATGGGCCAATAAAAAAATAGAACCCTGAAAGGGTTCAAGCCGTGGGATTACGCGCAGAAACTGGAGAGGGAGAGAGGAAGTGAAGGGGTGAAGGGGAGACTGAGTGATTTCTTTTCAAAAATATTTTTTATGACTGGATCATCACACAAAAATATCCATTGCCCGCCGCTTTAGCGGGGGGAATTCGGAGCATTCAACTCAAACCATCGGGTCGAGAACTTGCCGGGATTAGGATAGTGAATCCGATGGTTTTGGGAAAGGGTCTTTTTTGCCGGGTTTCCCAGACATCCCTCGGTATAAATCACAGCGTTGATAGGATTCCTGCCTCGGGATGTGTGCTGAGGGGCCATCCAATCCACGGGTTGCACTCGCGGTTACCCACGAGCTATCCCTGCCGGGATATGTTGTGTGGATGTTTTCCGGTCATCCTCGGTATAGATACTGGCCTTGATGAGGTTTTCGCCTCAGGATGTGTGTGTTGCGCTACTCAAATTCCCCGGTGATTTGCCCGGGGTTGTGATGCGTCAGGACTTCAGCCTGTTCTTTCCTCGCGGTGCGGGTCCAACAAATCCTGTTCAAAGCAAATCGCTGTGGATAGTTCTGGGTTTAAGCGTAATTTCCAATCAACAGATCCTGAAGGCCGTTGGTACAACACGTGAAAAGTGCTATCTTTGGTATCTACAAATAACTTAAAATGTATAATTTTCCATGAATTTATTATCTCTGATCACAGTTTTTATGATGGGACCGGGAGAAGGCGGCTCAGACGGCATGATGCTTAATTTTCTTTTTCTGGGTGCTCTCTTTTTCGTTTTTTACTTTTTTATTATACGCCCGCAAAGTAAACGCCAAAAGGAAATCCGGGACAAAGTTGAAAATATGAAAAAAGGAGACAAGGTAGTTACGTCAGGCGGACTGATCGGTCAACTGAATTCTATCAGCGATGATTCTGTTTTGCTTGAAGTTGACAGCGGTGTAAAAATTCGCTTTTTGAAAAGTTCAATTACAGATGTAAATCCCGACAAGGACTCGAAGTAGCATAACAAGATTCATCAATATTTCACGCAATTTTGTCTGAATTTAAATTCAATACTATTGAAGAGGCTATTGAGGATATCCGAAATGGCAAAATAATAATCGTTGCAGACGATGAAGACCGTGAGAATGAAGGTGATTTTCTCATGGCTGCAGAAAAAGCAACGCCGGATGCCATAAACCTGATGGTTACTCACGGGCGGGGTCTTGTTTGTGTTCCGATAACCAGCGACAGGGCCGGCGAACTGGACCTTGATTATATGGTTACAGATGGCGCTGATCCCGATGAAGCAGCATTCACAATTTCTGTGGATCATAAACAACTTACCACTACAGGAATCTCTGCCCCCGACAGAGCCAATACAATCCTGGAACTGATTAACCCTGACGCCAAAGCGTTCGACTTCAGGAAACCGGGTCATATCTTTCCCCTGATTGCCGTAAAAGGTGGAGTACTCAGAAGAGCCGGCCACACCGAGGCAGCTGTTGATTTTGCCAGGCTTGCAGGACTGAAACCGGCCGGTATCATCTGTGAGATCATGAATGAATCCGGCGACATGGCGCGCCTTCCCGAATTGATTGAGCTTTCTCAAAAATTCGGGATGAAACTGGTGACAATTAAAGATTTAATTGCCTACCGTATGAAGCATGAGTCGCTTGTAAAAAAAGTGATCACTGTTGATATGCCTACCATTTACGGTGATTTTACCCTTCATGCTTTTGAGGAGAGGCTTACGGGTGATCATCATATGGCGCTGGTAAAAGGTGAATGGGATGAAGAAGATCCTGTACTTGTACGGGTTCACTCTGCCAATCATCTTGGCGATATCCTGGGCAGTAAAAAGAGTGATAAGGCAGAACTTTTGCACCAGGCTATGCGAAAAGTAGATCGTGAGGGACAAGGTGTTGTGCTCTATATGGACCAGATGAGCCGTGAATATGGCCTGATCCATCAGCTTAAGATTTTGCAGCTGCAGGAAGAGGGTGTAAGTAAAGAGGAGATCCGTAAAAACATGGGTCCTGCTATGGATTACAGGGATTATGGTGTGGGCGCTCAGATCCTGCATGCTCTCGGAGTTCGTAAACTGCGCCTTCTTACAAATAACCCGGTGAAAAGGATCGGTCTGAAGAGTTTCGGACTCGAGCTTGTTGAGGAGGTGCCGATCCCTCTTGATCATATTGATTCAACAGATGATTCTGAAAAGATTGACAAACCGGAAAAGAGCGGCGGATTTTTAAAAAGCCTGATACTTGAGTAGGGATACTTTTTTATTCTGTCACTTTCCGGTACGCAGCATTTTATATTCTGCCTTCTCTTTATCCATGATACTGCCAAAACGGCCGGTGCCTGCAATTAAAACAAATATCAGGAAACTGGTCAGTTTTTCCAGTGCGGCAATGGATCCGAAGAGTCCGAAAATCGCTGCTTCCGAAATACCAAGATTATCGGATATACCCACACCCAACCCAACAAATATGAGTTGTTTGTTGGATATTGGAATACGTGACACAATTACTGCAAGAGCTGTGTAGGTGATCCAGGTATTGAGCGGAACTTCCGGAATGGCAATTGTCCATAAAATGATCTGTATAAACAGACCGGAGAGCATGCGCAGCATGTGCATTCCGCCCACAAATAAGGTCATTTTTAACGAGGTGGAATAGAGATACTCCCTGAAGCGATAGGCAAACGCAAAAAAGACAATCACAATGACTGCTCCTGCTCCAAAATAGAGGAGATTTAAATCTTCCATGAGATGAGACAGTTCCATCTGACCGAATACCAAATATCCCGCTAACAACAGAATGCTCATAATATTGGTGCTTCCGGCCGATATGATATTATAATCCCGTACTGTCTCTACAATTTTTCTGCTTTTCACATTGACCTGATTTTTTATCCATGCAAAGAAATAGACCTCTCCTGAATAGCCTAGCACCTCTGCATTCATGATACGTTTGATCAGAAAGGCAGGAATACTTCTCAGAACATTAAATTCCCATGTACGGCGGTAAATGATAATTTGTATGATCGGATTGGGGAGATAGAGAAGCGGATAGATCAGATAAAAAGCAGGATCAGCCGGCAAGTGCCGGAGAACTTCCTGCCAGCCTACACTGTAGAGTTTGTACCCGAGCCAGATAAGAATACCGGCGAGAACCAGGTAGTGGATGATTTTAAGAACCAGGTTTCCCGTTGGCGACTTAATGAATGAAGCAGCCTGATTTCTTATTTTGATCCATTTCCGGGCTAAGGTGGTCATTTTATTTCGTCTTTTACTGCAAACGAGAGGACAGTTACAAATGATTGTAGTACTATCTGAATGATAAGTAATTCATTCTATAAAAGAAGAATTGTAAATTCCGTCTGGCGAACGAAATCCTGAGCTCCGGATACGAATATTCATCCGATGACTCATCAGTCTGCTCTTATTGGTGGGATCTTACCGGCAATCACCGGATGAAGGGCATATTTAAGGAAAAATTATCCGGGTATGAAATTCGCCGTTTTCACCCATAGGATCAACATGATCAGGCAGGTTTCGGATGAAAGTACGATTGTATTCAGTTCCCGGCTGAATGATGTTGAGGTATTTTTCATCAACTGCGCTTATTACAATCCTGCACTCTTCTTCAAAAAGCAGGTTGAGTAAATCAGATTCCTCTTTTTGCCAAATGGGAAATTCACAGCGATAGCCTTTTTCACCAAATACTTTCTCACGCCATTTCCTGATATCTTCAAGATGCCAGTCTCCAAATACCAGCCGGTCGATTTTAAATGGCAGTTTTTCGAGGTGTGAAAGTATCCGGCCCAGGTACACCTCGTTAGAGCACGGAAATGGAATGGGAATGGCCGTATGCATGTAACCCAGGTACAAAGCCTGCTCCCGAATCAGCCGGAGCGGGACAGACTGAACGGGAACCATATTTTCTGCTTCATCATATGTGGTTAACAAAGAGACGCCAGATGTTGTTTTTTCAAGCATCCTCAGGGCCAAAAGTGAATCCTTGCCGCCGCTCCAAAAAAGTATGGAAATGGTATCCATCTATTAGTAGTTTGATAATAAGTACAAGTAACCTCAATGTAACAGATTTTGAATAATATGAGTAAAAGAAATTATTGGCTGATGAAGTCGGAGCCGGAAGCATACAGTATAGATGATCTTGAACGTGATGGTACTGAGCCATGGGATGGCATCCGGAATTACGAGGCGCGAAATTTTATGAGAGACCAGATGGAGATTGGCGATAAAGCACTCTTTTATCATTCCAATGTGAAGCCACCGGTGATTGCCGGTGAGATGGAAATTTGCAGCGAGCCCTACCCGGATCCTACACAATTCGATCCAGACAGTAAATATTTTGATCCCAAAAGCAAAGAGAGCGACCCGCGCTGGCAACTCGTGGATGTAAAATTCGTTCGCAAGTTCGACCGCCCGGTTACCCGCGATGAGCTTAAAGAAAAGCCCGGATTACAGGATATGATGCTGTTCAAGCGTAACAGGCTCTCTATTACAAAAGTCACCGAAGATGAGTACAGAAAAATTCTTGAACTTGCGGATTCACCTGGTTAACAGGCAGACTGGGGACTCAGCAGAGTGTGGGTAGCCGTTATAGGGTCCACTATTACCTTAGATTAAAGATTTATGCATAAATAGCGAAAAACTTCTTCTTTTTTGTTAAGTTTGAAACAGAGCTGATTAACTCCGGGCTTACAGATAAAAGAGAAAGAGATGAATAGTAAAAAAAGTGGAAGAGCCAGGTTCACAATTCTGATTTTACTTATTTCTGTATTTTTTCTAAGCGACATTTCTAAGGGATTTGCCGGCATTTTACAGGATGTCTATACCGATTCACTGAGCCTTGAGTATTGCTACAACAGAATTGAGCAAACCTACCCTCTGGTTGATCAGCTGAAAATGGAAGAGCAGATCAGTGAACTGAACCGCAGGGTTATCCGAACCGGAAACCTGCCTCAGCTTACCGTTACCGGCCAGGTATCTTATCAATCGGAGATACCTGAGGTTGATATTCCGATTCCAAATGCTCAATCCGTAACGATGAGTAAAGATCAATACAGTGTATCCCTGGATATCGCCCAGAAAATATTTGATGGCGGCCGTATACGGAAAAGAGAAGATATTGCAGATGCACAAAGCCGGGAAAATCGCAGTGAAACAGAAATCGATCTATTTGTCGTACGGCAACAGCTGAATCGAGTCTATTTCAGCATCCTGCTTTCAAAGCGGCAGATGAAAAATAATAACACACTGATTGAAGATCTTACAGAACAGTTAAAAAAGGTTCGTTCACAGGTCGAAAATGGTGTATTGCTGCCCGGTCAAAAGTTTATTTTAGAGGCTGAGCTGCTTCGTATCCGCCAAGACTCCACAACCATTATGGCGAATATAAGGGCGGGATATGACATGCTGGGCGAATTGATCAATGAAGAGGTATCGGCAGACCGGGAACTTGTGCTTCCTGGTATAAATCTTTCAGAGTATACTATTTCAAAAAAACGACCGGAGTACCGTTTATTCGATAGCAAACGGACTACGATAGAGAGAATGAAAGAGATGGAACAGACTCACATATTTCCCACACTATCAGCTTTTGGCACAACCGCATGGGCAAATCCGGGACTGAACATTTTTGATGATTCATTTAATTTGCACTACCTGGTTGGAATGAGGCTTCAATGGAATTTCTGGAATGCTGTCAATACCGGTGACAATAAAGCTGTCCTGAAAATCAGGCAGAGTAAAATTGAAAGAGAGGAGGAATCCTTTACCAGGCAAATGCGTACGGAACTGGATAAAATTAAACGAACGATTGAAGCTTTAGAAATGAATCTGGAAAAAGATAAAGAAATTATATCACTGCGGAAACGCGTGGTTGAAGAACAGGCCAGTAAACTTGAAAATGGTGTAATCACTTCAACGGAATATATAACGGAACTGAATAACCTGAGTCGGGCCAGGCTCACTCTTATGCTCAGGCAGGTTCAGCTGTCGAAACAAAAGATCGACTACATAACCACCCTCGGGTATAAACTTTAAAACAAGGCAGGATAGATGAGAACGATTCAATTTATTTTTAAAATTGTTTTTGCCCCTCTGTTATTTCTGCAATTAATTTTTTCGGGCTGCGACCGGGAGTCCGGATCGGATGCATACGGGCAGTTTGAAGCTACCGAAACAACCATCTCAGCAGAGGTATCAGGAAGAGTTATTCATTTTACCGTAAATGACGGAGATTTTTTGGATCAGAATACTCATGTTGGGACGATTGATACGGTTATGATTCATCTGAAGCGTGAAGAACTTCGACATCAGATAGAATCGGTACGTGCCAGGATAGCCGGTATTGATTCACAGATCAGGGTTCAGCAGGAAGAACTGAATGTAGCGATGATTGAACTAAACAGGGTAAAAAGACTGCGCGAAGATGGTGCTGCAACAGAAGAGCAGTTGGATAATGCGCAAGGCAAAGTAAATATCATACGAGAACGAATTAATTCGCTGGAAACGGAAAAAACAAAGGTTTACCCTGAAATCCGTTCAATGGAGGCCAAATTAAGCCAAATGAATGAACAGGTGAGTGATTCCAAAGTGGTAAATCCTGTTAACGGAACAGTGCTTACTTCTTTCGTGGAACCATTTGAAGTGGTACGGCCGGGACAGCCGCTCTACCGTATTGCCAATCTCGACACTCTTACACTGAGGGTTTACATAAGCGGGGCACAGCTGCCTGATGTGAAGCTCGGACAAGCAGTCACGGTAATTGTTGACAAAAACGAGACTGAGAATCAGCAGATGGAAGGCACCATAAGCTGGATTGCCTCCGAAGCAGAATTTACACCGCAGATGATTCAAACCAAAGAGGAGCGGGTAACACAGGTATATGCTGTAAAAGTTAATGTTCCAAACCCGGAAGGCATTCTGAAAATCGGAATGCCGGGTGAAGTACGCCTGAGAGACTAAAATATATCCAATGGCTGCAATTGAAATTGATAGTGTTGATAAATCCTTCGGAAAAATCAGGGCATTGCAGGATGTTTCTGTTACCATTGAAGACGGAGAACTCTTTGGATTTATTGGCCCGGATGGTGCCGGTAAAACCACTCTGTTCCGGATCATCACTACCCTGATCAAACCTGACAGCGGAAGGGTGAGCGTGCTTGGCAGAAATGCAATTGATCATTACTATGAGCTTCGGGCACTCCTTGGTTATATGCCGGGTAAATTTTCTCTCTATTCCGATTTGAGTGTTCGTGAAAATATTGATTTTTTTGCAGGTGTATTTAAAACCACACTGCAAGAGAATTACGAACTGGTTGAACCGATCTACAGTCAGCTCGAAAAGTTTGAAAACCGGCTGGCAGGTGCACTCTCCGGCGGGATGAAACAGAAGCTTGCGCTGAGTTGTGCGCTTATTCATAAACCGAAACTGCTGGTTTTGGATGAACCGACAACCGGCGTGGATGCTGTCTCAAGACAGGAATTCTGGAATATGTTGCAGGACCTGAATAAAAAGGGGCTGACCATTATAATATCCACACCATACATGGATGAAGCTGAAAAGTGTGAGCGCGTTGCCCTGATTGATGAAGGCAAAATCATGCAGATCGATACGCCTCAAAATATTGTGCGTTCTTTTGGGAAAGTGCTTTACGCAGTGAAAGCCAAAAATGCATACAATCTCATAAATGCTCTGAGGGATTTTGAACATGCTGAATCTGTTCAGCCATTTGGTGAATACCTGCACTACATTGATAAGAGAGATGAAATTGATACGAATGAGATTGTAAGATACCTGGAATCTGCCGGAATCAAAGATGTTGAGATGCACAAAATTGAACCTGTGATTGAAGACAGTTTTATTCGGTTAATGAGCAAGTAGAAAAGAGATAAGATGAGAGACAGTGTAATAGTGACAAAAAATCTTACCCGTAAATTTGGAGATTTTGCAGCAGTTGACAAGATCTCATTTGATGTAAAAAAGGGAGAAATATTTGGTTTCTTAGGTGCAAATGGCGCTGGAAAAACTACAGCTATACGTATGTTAATTGGTGTATTAAAACCAACTTCCGGAGAAGCCACGGTAGCGGGACACGATGTTTACAAAGAGTCTGAGGCGATCAAAAGAGAGATCGGGTATATGAGTCAGAAATTTTCTCTTTACCAGGACCTAACTGTTCAGGAAAACATAAGGCTCTACGGTGGAATCTACGGCCTGAGTATGAAATCGATACGTGAAAAATCCGATGAACTGGTAGAAATACTGGGACTTCAGGATGTAAGGCATAAACGAATCTCCTCTCTTCCGCTTGGGTGGAAGCAAAAACTGGCTTTTTCTGTCGCCATTATGCATGAACCGGCAATTGTTTTTCTTGATGAGCCTACAGGCGGCGTTGATCCGATCATAAGACGGCAATTCTGGGAACTCATTTACAAAACCTCTAATGAGGGTACTACGGTTTTTGTCACAACCCATTACATGGATGAAGCTGAGTATTGTGATCGTGTCACCATCATGGTAGATGGACGTATTGAGGCGATAGGGCGGCCAAATGAGTTAAAGGAGAAATTTAGTGCCTCAGACATTGAAGATGTTTTTGTAGAACTGGCACGGGGAGCAAAACGGGCTGATTAGCCAAAAACGCAAGACAACTATGCAATTACTAAGCGGATTCATTATCAAGGAGTTTCGCCACATACTGCGCGACAGGAAAACCCTGCTCCTTTTATTTGGTCTGCCTATAGCAATGCTTTTGATTTTCGGATTTGCGATTCGCTATGAAGTAAATGAAGCGGAAGTTGCCATTCTGGATAAGTCTAAGGATGAAATCACACAGCAGATTATTCGGAAGATTGATGCCTCTTCTGAAATGACGGTGACCAGGCATCTGCTTAGTGAATCCATGATTGATGAAGTTTTTTTGAGCGGCGACATAAAAGAGGTGATTGTTTTTGAGGAGGATTTTATGCGTTCTCTCGAACGGGGAAATGTGGTGACAGTAGAAGTGATTACAGATGCATCAGAACCGAATATGGCAGGACTTCTGCAACAATACACAAACAAGATTATAACGAGCTGGGACCGTGAAAATGACGTCCGGGTAGTTAGCAGTAACCGAATGGTCTCTTCATCTGCCCGCATGTTTTTTAACCCGGACCTGGAGAGTGTTAACTATTTTGTGCCCGGTTTGATAGCTGTTATCCTGATGCTGGTATCTACCCAGATGACATCTCTTTCAATTGCACGTGAAAAAGAGTCGGGCAGTATGGAAGTTCTGCTGGTCTCACCGCTAAAACCCTACCACATTATAATCGGTAAAGTAATTCCCTATTTCTTGCTATCGCTCATTAATGTCTATTCAGTACTGTTAATGGCCTATTTTGTATTTGGTGTGCCATTTGAAGGATCAATCCTGTTTTTTACGGTTATTTCACTGCTTTTCATTTTTGTTGCACTGGCTCTCGGACTTCTGATATCAACCAGAACCGAAACACAGCGCACTGCCATTATGTTGTCGATGGTCATAAATATGCTGCCCACAATCATATTGTCAGGATTTGTATTTCCGATAGACAGCATGCCGTGGATATTACAGCTTCTTTCAAATGTGGTTCCTGCGAAATGGTACCTGATTGTTGTAAGGGGCTCCATGCTGGTAGGATCAGGCCTGGAATACCTCTGGATGGAATCAGCAATTCTTCTGGGGATGACCCTCTTTTTTGTAACAGTCGGTATTAAAAATTTTAATGATCGTTTGGAGTAACCTAAACGTATGAGAACAATCCTTTTTTTAGTACAAAAAGAGTTTTTACAAATTTTCCGTGACAAAATTATGCTCATGGTTATCTTTGTAATACCAATGATTCAGCTAATTATTTTATCACATGCGGCAACTTTTGAATTGAAAAAAGCCCCGTTTCACCTTGTCGATTTTGATCAGACGGTTACATCACAGAGACTGGTGAATACATTTACGGCAACAGATGTCTTTGATATCCGGAACGCTTCGTCCAGTACAGACAGAGGAATAGAGGATATTTTAGGCAACAGGGTTATTATGACGATTGTGATTCCCGAGGGATTCGAAAAAGATCTCGGACTGGGAGGTGCTCCTGAAATTCAATTGCTGATTAACGCAATTAATGCAAACCGTGCTGAGCTGGCAAGGAGTTACAGCGAATCGGTATTAGCCAACTTCAGCAGAAAAATTATTCCGGAAATCGAATATGTGAATACCTCTTCAAAGAAAACCGGAAGGATTCAGATCATCCCTTCAAATCGTTACAACCCGGAACTGGATTATATTATTTATATGGTTCCCGGCATAATCGTAGTGCTTACCACACTTCTGGGGCTGTTGCTTTCAGTGTTAAATATTGTACGGGAAAAAGAGATTGGAACTGCTGAACAGATGAATGTAACACCCATTAAAAAGTACCAGTTTATTGCCGGTAAACTTATTCCGGCCTGGGTACTCGTAATGACTGTGATCAGCATCGGTTTTCTCGTTGCACTATGGGTATTTGATGTTCCGTTCAGGGGTAATATGTCTATTGTCTATTTTACAGCCGCTGTTTACCTGGTTGGTGTACTGGGGTTGGGATTGTTCATTTCCACACAAGCCGATACGCAGCAACAGTCAATGCATATTATCTTTTTTATCTTCATGGTGTTTATGTTGCTTGGCGGAATATTTACTCCCCTGGAAAGCATGCCTTTATGGGCTCAGAAAAGTACATTAGTAAATCCCATTGCATATTTTGGACAGATTGTCCGCATGGTTTTACTAAAAGGCTCCGGCTGGGGAGATCTTTATCTTCATATTTTTGCACTCATTGTAATGGCAATTATCATGGTAACCGCCGCAGTAATAAGCTACGATAAGCGGGCCGGGTAATGGAGACGGAGTGAATGGAGACTGAGAGAAGGGGTGAAGGGGTGACTGAGTGAATGATATAGTATATGGTCAATATTTCCACTTTTCAGGATGTAAAGACATATTTACTAATTTGCCTATAATATGATCGTATTCCTCGTTTAAGTTTTTATAATCTTCAGCGCATATATAGTGGCATTTAAATGAGAAGTCTAACCAGTTTTGTGTCTCAGCAGCTTCACTTTCTGCATCTGATAGTTTGGAAACAAAAGCTTTTGGGTATTTTCTTTTCCGAAAGGCTTCTGCAATATTTGCACAAACTGACCGGGAAGATCTTCGGATTTGATCAGTTAAAGAATATCTTTCTTCTGTGGGAAATGATTTGGAAAGTTCGAAAATATTCATTGAGGCCACAAAAGCAATTCTGTAAACATCCAACTCTCTGTGTGAACGTATAATCATAAGTAAACCCTGATTGAATATCCGTATTCAACTTGAATATAATAAATCGAATATAAATCTCCATTCACTCCCTCTCCGCGTCTCCCCTTCTCTCCGTCTCCGCTACCCGGCTAATACGTCAGCAACCTCCCGGGCCGCATCTTTGAGAAGCACTGCTGAAATCACATTCAAATCACTTTTGTCGATGATTTCTTTCGCTTCTTCGGCGTTGGTTCCCTGCAGTCGTACAATAATAGGTACTCCTTCGACTTTTTTGGCAATATCAGGATCTTTGATAGCTTCAATTACACCGTTAGCAACCCGGTCGCAGCGGACAATTCCGCCAAATATGTTGATCAGGATTGCTTCCACATTCTGATCTTCAAGTATAATCCGGAATCCGTTTTTCACAGTTTCAACATTAGCTCCGCCCCCTACATCAAGGAAATTGGCAGGTTCGCCACCGGAGAGTTTAATGATATCCATTGTAGCCATGGCAAGACCTGCGCCGTTAACCATGCATCCTACGTTTCCATCCAGGTTAACATAATTGAGATTAAATTTTGAGGCTTCCAGATCCAGTGGGTCCTCTTCAGATTCATCACGCATTTCAGCGTAATCCTCGTGCCTGTAAAGTGCGTTATCATCAAATGTCATTTTTGCATCCAGTGCAGAAACATCATCATTTTTTGTCAACACCAGAGGATTGATTTCAACGAGACTGGCATCTGTCTCCTCATAGCACTTGTAAAGTGCACTGATAAATTTAATCGCCTGTTTAAATGAATTTCCTTCAAATCCAAGTGCAAAAGCAAGACGCCGGGCCTGGTTAGGCTGAATATCCATTCCGGGTTCAATCCACTCTTTTATAATTTTTTCAGGAGTCTCTTCTGCAACTTTTTCAATTTCAACACCACCTTCCGTTGAAACCATGATTACATTTTTGTTTTTTGCACGGTCAAGCAAAATTCCAAGATAGAATTCCTGTTCAATATCCACGCCGTCGGTAACATAAATCGTTTTTACCTCCTGCCCTTCATCTCCGGTTTGTATGGTAACAAGAGTATCACCCAGCAGCGATTCAGCGGCTTCCTTAACCTCATCCACTGTTTTGCAAAGAATCACACCTTTGGCATTGTTCTTTTTTGTACGTCCTTTTCCGCGTCCCCCGGCATGTATCTGGGCTTTTACAACAAAAAGGTTCGATCCTGTCTCTTTCATTTTCTCTGCAATATCAACCGCTTCATCAACTGTGGAGGCCGCTTCGCCTGCAGGAACGGATACATTGTATTTTTTTAGAATTTCTTTTGCCTGGTACTCGTGAATTTTCATCTTTTAAATGCAAGTTTGAATTAGAGGATACGGGCAATAACCCGGATTTGTCATCAATTTTATAAGTGGCTCAATAATACCGAAACCGGAAAGCAAATAAAAGGATTCTGAAAGGAATGGAGGGGATTAAATCAAAAAGTGATAGTATTGACTTCTCTTTTTGATTTAAGTCATTAGAATGTTGCCAATTTCAAATATGATGACGTTTCTTTTACTGGTAGTAACAGGCGTTACGGTAAGATTTATGCTTCGGCAATATTTCTTGCAAAGTGGCAAGCCTAACCCGGGCTGGCGGGCTTTATTTGTATGAAAAGGCAGAAACAGTCGATCAAAATCGGGATACTCTTCTCCGTCTATTCTGTTTTCAATTTCAATAATTCCTCTTTTTTTGAACCGAATGATAACTTTATCATCTTTCAGGTTTTCGGAAGCCTGAAGTGCATTGTCAACCAGCTCTTTCAGAATATTCCCAAGTAAATAAAAGTCGGTAGTTATTTTATTGATTTCATCATCGGTTTCGATTACTACCCGATCCATATTGGCAACACCAATAAATCTGTCGACAGATTCTATAAACTGGTTCAGTTCAAAAGTAGTGATATTGGCAGAAACCGGTTGCGCAAACTTTTCGATACGGTTAAGTAAAAGGAAAGACTCGCGCAGACCGGCATCAATTTTATCAAGTATTTTTATTTTGGAATCAGCGGTTTCCTCTTCCTGAAGCATTTCCACATAACCGGATATACCTGACAATGGAGATCGGAGCTGATGAACAATCTGTTCGGCTATTTTTGAATAGTGCGAGAAAAGTGCCTGTTCTTTATCACCGGGTAATTTGGTAAATGTTAACTGAGTGACCGGTTTACCTGAATATTCTTTCTCTTCTTTTTCCAGGCTGTAAAGAGAATCACCCACACTAATGATATCCAGGCTTTCAAGAGGTTTATCGGTGTCAAGCAGTTTTTGAAGGGTACTGTTTATAATCAAGTCCTTTCCCCTGTCAAAAAGGAAACAGGCCTTTTGATTTGCCCCGGCAATTACCTGGCTCTTTTTCTGAACAATTAATGCAGGCTTGTCTATATGTTTTAAAATATCATTCAATTGCTGATCCATTTGTTCAAAGGCAGATTGCACATATCCATAATCTAATATTTAGCTGCATCTTTTATTTGACTGATCACTAACGAAAAGGTTACAGGCTTGTGTATAGTAATTCATTTAAACCATTTTGTTCCCGGATAATCTCCTTTATGGGAATAGATTAAAAAAAACATACTCCCGGGCTATAAATAATGTATCGGCGGGCAAAATGAATACTTAAGATTTTAAAAGACATTTTCTACGGTAAAAGAGTTTCTGTTCATTTCGGTGAACTGAATTACAGACCTTCCTGCAGAGAGCTTGCCGTCAGCCGGGCATTAAAAATTGAGCATCAAAAGTAAAATTATGCTCAAGGTGGCTTTTAATAATGGTTCCGTCAATAAAAGAGGAATGTTTTCCTGTCAGCGGAAAATTTTACCTTCGGAATTTTTTTAATAAAGCTTATTTCGCTACGATTAGAAGTTTTTAAGAAATGGCACAACAATTGCCTGAATTGATACAGTTAAAAAAAACAATTGATATGAAGCTGATTGATAGTACACATACGAAGCTGCTTGCGAAAGCCATGGATGTTTATACTCTTCGCAATAAGATAACAGCAGCAAATATATCAAATATTGATACACCGGGTTATAAAAAAGGTACTGTAAAGTTTGAAGAAGAGCTAAGCAGGCGACTCGACTCCGGTTTTACTAGTAAAAAACAGGTGGATGATTTGAATCCTGTAATCTCACAAACTGATGAAAAGCCCATAATCGAAGATGAGCTTATGGAGCTTGCAGATACGCAAATCAGGGTACAGATGGTAACACGTGCTTTACGACACAATTTTGAACAGCTGCGAATGGGCATTATAGGCCGTGCAGGATAAAACTAAACAGGAACGGGCAGATGGATCGATTCTTTTCAGTCTTTAAAACCGCAGGCAATGCGCTGTCTGTTCAGCGCCGCCAGGTACAAATTGCATCAGAGAATATTGCAAATGCACAGACCACTCAAACTGGTCGCGGTACATACAGACCCAAACGCCTGGAACTCTCACCGCCGGATAATAACGGCTTCAGACGTGCACTTCTGAACTCTGAAATGAAAATGAGAACTACAGACGCACGTCATCGTTCCATTCCGCAAGCTGAAAGAGATTACAGGGGTACAGTGGATATGGGGCCTCAGGCAGAGATGATTGAACAGGATAAGTATCGTTTTGAATACGACCCGATGCACCCTGACGCGGATGAGAACGGGATGGTTCGTTATCCTGATGTCGACCTGATTGAAGAAATGACACGCTTAATTAGTGCAAACAGACTTTATGAAGCGAACCTGAGTGCGATTGAAGCGGAAAAAGAAGTTATAAAACGATCATTTGAAATTTAAATGAGCAGATGGATAACAGTATAAACAATATCGGGCAAAACGGTTCAGTACTCCGGGGATTTCAGAGAGTTTTTGATCAACCCGATTCTTCAATGCCGGGCAAAACCGAAGAGAAACAGAATCAAATCCGGACTGCTTATGAACGGTCTGAGAAAGCAGAAGTGAGGAAAACCGTTGACGTAAAATTTTATGCCAGCAGTGGAAGTGTTTCGACTGTAAATCCCGGAGATAAAGGAAATCATTTTGATATCAATGTTTGACATTTTGAAACCTGCAATCAAAAAAAAAATAATTAAATGGCACAAGAAGCAATCAGCTTAATTCAATCCATACAAAAGCAGCCCGGCACTGAGGGAATGAGTGAACTGCGGCGGCTGCGTCCTGCTGAAACCGGTGATGAGTCATTTGCTGATATGATCCGGGATGCAGTCAATTCCGTTGATCAAATGCAGAAGAGCGCAGAGAGCAGTGCGGAGGCTGTGATAGCAGGAGATGAAGAGAACATACATGAAGTAATGATTGCAATGGAAAAAGCACAGCTCAGCTTTCAACTGATGGTTGAAATAAGAAACCGGGCTGTTGATACCTACCAGGAACTTAGCAGAATGCAGATTTAATCTCAGTATAAAATATAGATGGCACGATATATAGCAGCATTTAAAAACTTTTTCAGTCCCCTTAGCGGAGCCCAGAAAGCACTGTTCGGACTATTCTCCCTTGGAATTATTTTAATTATGGGGCTTATGTTTTACTGGGCACTTCAACCGAGTTATGCAATGCTTTTCGGTTCGCTATCACCCGATTCAGCTAATGAGATTGTTGAAGAACTGCGGAGCCAGGGAGTTCCATACGAATTGCGTGATAACGGAAAAACAATTGCAGTGCCACGCAGCCAGGTATATGATCTGCGGTTACAATTTGCAGCCCAGGGAGTAACCGGTAGTGAATATAAAGGGTATGAACTTTTCGATGAAAACTCACTCGGAATGACCGATTTTATGCAGCGGCTGAACCAAAAACGAGCGCTCGAGGGTGAACTGGCACGTACAATTAACAATCTTGATCAAGTTGACGGATCACGGATACATATTGTTCTGCCTGAGCGCTCACCATTTCAGGAAACAACAGTGCAGCCCTCAGCGTCTGTGATACTGAATTTAAACAGGGGCAGAAAACTTGCAAAAGATCAGATTGAAGGAATCGGTTCATTAATTGCAGGGAGTGTGGAAGGACTTACCATCGACAATGTAGTGATTCTGGATCACCTCGGTAACAGGATATCTGAAAACGTGCTTGTAAGCAGCGAAGTTTCTGCAAGTTCAGCCCAGATCCGGGTTCGCCAGGATATGGAAACCTACCTTACAAATAAAGGACAGTCTATGCTCGACCGTGTGCTGGGCCCGGGTAACAGCATTTTGAGGATTTCAACCGAGCATAATTTTGATAAAGTATTAAGAGAAATGGATTTGATCGATCCGGAAAGCAGAACGATTATCTCTGAAGAGCGTCGAACCACCCGAAATACAGACGAATCACGGGAAACAATACGGGCGAATGAGGAGGTTGAGCCTTTTGTGCGGAATAACCGGGAAGACGAATCGACAGTTCAGGTCAGAAATTACGAGGTAAACAAAACCAGGGAACAACAGGAAAAAGGGGTAGGAGAGATAACTAGAATCAGTGCGTCTATTTTACTTGATCACAAGCAGGTTGTTGGCACAGGTGAAACTAACGAGATATCCTATGAACCATATTCAGATGCTGAAATAAATGAAATTCAACGGGTAATGAGCAGTGCTATCGGAATAGACCCGGCCAGGGGTGACGAAGTAGTTGTTACCCAGCTACGTTTCCAGGATCCTTTTGCTGATGATACCGGAACCGGAGGGTGGCTGATGCAGAATCTTCCGATCTCTGATATAGTAAGATACCTGTTTCTCTCTGTAGTTATGATTGTAATTGCAGTGATGGTATTCAGGATGACTAAGAATTTCAGCGTTGAACTCGATCCGCTGATTGCCGGTAGTGATAAACCTGAGAAATCTCTGAAAGAAGGTGATAAAGGCAAATATCTTGAAGGAGAAACTGCAGAAGAAGAGGACGATATTTACGGCAAGAAACTGAGTGATGAAGCCAGAAGAAAACTGAAAAGAGCAACTCAGAGAACGGAAGAGATAAACAGCTTTGTGGATGAGAGTGCAGCTGAGGCTGCTGCTTTATTGCGAACCATGATTAACCAGCGAACAGCATAAAATAGTATTTCAATGGTAGACCAGATGTTGATGGATACGGAACAGGATGATTTTATTGAAGATCCGAAAGACCTGACAGGCGTTCAAAAAGCCGCGGTTTTTCTGATCTCTTTTGGTGTTGAAAAAGCATCAAAAATCCTCAAGGAATTGAAGGATGCAGAGGTTGAAAAAATCACAAAGGCGATATCTGAAATGAAGAATATCAGCCCGCCCGTAGTAGATTCGGTAATGGAACAGTTTCACGAACTGATGACAGACCGGCAATTTTTAGTTGAAGGCGGCCAGGATATCGCGAAAAATTTACTTGAGCAGACGAAAGGGAAAAATCAGGCAGATGAGATGTTTCGGAAATTTGAAGCCGAGAGAGGTGAAGATGCTTTCAGCATTATTCAGAACAGCGAAGTTGAAAATATTGTCCACTTTTTAAAGAATGAACATCCTCAGATTGCAGCGGTGATTCTTGCTCACCTTAAATTGAATAAATCGGCAGAAATTTTGACCCATCTTCCGGATGATTTTCGCAGTGATGTTGCGTTGCGAATGGCCCGGCTGGGTAAAATATCCAACGACGTGGTAGAGGAACTCTCGCATGTGATAAAGGACCAGCTAAGCAGTGAGTATACGGAGCGAAACAATATACATAAAGGAGCATCAGCTGTAGCAGGCATTTTAAATGAGTCGGATATTGCAACTGAGCGCAGTGTTCTGGAGTCGATCGAGGCAATTGACCCAGAACTGGCAAAAGAGATCAAGGATCAGATGTTTCTCTTTGAAGATATTCTTGAGCTTGACGACAGAACCATGCAAACGATTGTATCAAATCTTGATAAACAGGATATGGTTACCGGTCTGAAGGGAGTTGATGAAAAAATTAAGGAGAAATTCCTCTCCAATATGTCAACAAGAGCCAAAGATATTCTTATAGATGACCTGGAGGCGATCGGACCTGTACACGTTAAGAAAGTTGAAGAGGCACAGCAGAATATTGTGAAATCAATTAAACAGATGGATCAGGAAGGCAAAATATCCATCCGAAACAAAGATACCGATCAAATAATTGAGTAAGAAAATGATAGAAACAATGACAGATAACAGGATACAAGGTATCAAAATTAATTATGAATCGCTTTTTAGCGGTCAAAATGGTGAATTTGATTCTAAAGGTGAAAACACATCAAAAAATGAAGAGATTTACACTGCTGAACAGGTTAAAAACCTCATCAGGGAACGTGAGAAGCAACTTCTGGAAGAGAAGGAGGCCGAGCTTGAATCAGTAAAAAAGGAGGCATACAGCCAGGGATTTGAGTCCGGCAGGAAAAAAGCAAAGGGTGAAATGAACAGCAGCATCGGTTCAGTTTTAAAAGCATTGAAAAGCGTGGATGCTCATGTAGATGAACTGATGAACCAGGTAAAACCACACATAGCAACTATGGTGTTTGAACTTGCTGAAAAAATACTTGCACTGCCTGTTAAAAACGAAATACTAAACGAAAGGGTAACAAACGAGATCGAACAGATAATCAATGACCTGGAGTCGAATACCAGGGTAACCGTGGATGTTGCCGAAAGTGATTTAAAGATTGTAGAAAGTAGAATTGAAGCCATGCCAAATGCAGATCACATAGTTCTGCGGGCTTCAAGTGAGCTCAATCCCGGTGAGTACCGGATAGACACAAACCGGGAGCAGATAGTAAAGCAATTCAGAAAAAACCTGCAGGATTTCAGGGAGTCGGTTAACCTTACGGAATCGACCGACAGTGAAACCGGCACAGATATCGAAACGAGGTCATAATGCTTTTAACCTATATTCATGAAATATCAGACCGTATGAATGAACTTTCGCCGGATGCGAAACGGTTTGGAAAAGTATCATCTGTTATAGGAACAGTTATTGAGGCTACCGGCCTCCGGGCATCAGTCGGTGAACTACATACCATTCATACAGAGTCGGGGTACAAGATTAAAGCGGAAGTTGTAGGCATAAAAAATAACCGGACATTGCTGATGCCGCTCGACCGGGTTGAGGGAATTAAAGGTGGATGTCTTGTTGAACCGACCCCCGGATCTCTGAGTATAAAGGTATCTGATGCACTTCTGGGCCGTGTGATTGATGCAAACGGTACACCAATTGACGGAAAAGGACCTGTTACAAGAAGTACAGATTTCCCGGTACACAACGATCCGCCGGGCCCGCTTGAAAGAAAAAATATTGATTCGGTTTTGACAACCGGTATCCGTGCAATTGATGCATTTATTACAACCGGAGAAGGTCAGAGAATGGGCATTTTTGCAGGGTCAGGTGTCGGGAAAAGTACTTTAATGGGCATGATAGCAAAAGAAGCATCTGCCGATGTAAATGTGATCGCGATGATCGGTGAGCGCGGACGCGAGGTAAAAGAGTTTATAGAAGATATACTCGGTGAAGAAGGATTGAGAAAATCCGTAGTGGTAGCCACTACATCAGATAAGGCTGCAATGAGCAGAGTAAAAGCTGCCTATACTGCCTCAGCTGTTGCTGAGTATTTCAGAGATTCAGGTAAAAATGTGTTGCTGATGATGGATTCGGTGACGCGTGTTGCAATGGCACAGCGGGAAATCGGGCTTGCCTCCGGCGAACCACCTACCACGAAAGGATATACACCCAGTGTTTTTGCGATGTTGCCGAAACTTTTAGAGCGTGCGGGAAAGACAAAAAAAGGGAGTATAACCGGCCTTTATACGGTACTGGTCGATAATGATGATATGAATGAACCTATTGCAGATGCAGTGAGATCTATTCTGGATGGCCATATCGTGCTTTCCCGTAAGCTGGCCCATAAAAATCACTATCCCGCAATTGATGTGTTGTCAAGTGTTTCGAGAATAATGACCCAGGTTGTGGATCCCAAACATCAGCAATTGTCACAGAAAGCAAGAGAATTGCTGGCAATTTATGCAGAAGCAGAAGATCTGATAAGCATCGGTGCTTACACGAAAGGATCCAACCCGGGAATCGACGAAGCGGTAAGTAAAATTGATGATCTCAATAACTTTTTGAAACAGAATACCGGAGATGCAGAAGAAGAGGATCTGTGGAAAATACTATCCGGAATTGTAAACGACAGACCGGAAAATCAATAAATAAGAATTAAACCATTTTCGCATGTTTAAATTTAAGTTGCAATCGGTTCTGAATGTTCGGCTCTATACCGAGAAAATGGAAAAGCAGAACCTTTCCGGCCTTTTGAATGAAAGAAATAATCTTATAAAAAAGATGGACCTGAAAGTAAGGCAAGTCAAAGAATTATCCGGTAACCAGGCAGATCTGGGTGAGAATAAAAATGTGCGGGAGAAGCTGGTTCAGGAGTTTCTGTTATCGGAATTAAAGGGTATATGGGAGCTGGAGAAGCAGCTGGAAATAAAGGACAGCGAAGTTGCAAAACAGAGAAACAAGTTAATAGAGGCGAACAAGGAAGTTCAGATTCTTGAAAAACTTAAACAAAAAGAGTTAGTGGAGTACGTTAGGGAAGAGGAGCGGCAGGATCAGAAGTTTCAGAATGAAGTAGCAACACAAATGTTTTATAAACAAGAGGAAGAATGGATATAAAGAACATTGGCATTACGATCGGCGTATTGGCAGGTTCATTTTTGGTGATTTTAATCCTGGTGTACCTGCTGTTTCCTGTTATAAATCCGGAAGAGGCCGAAAAACATGAACTGGTTATGGCAGAAGAACAAACAGAAAATCAGATGATCAGTGAAACTGAATCAGAAATCAGTGATGAAGGACAGATGACAGAGATCCCGTTCGATACAACTGAAGTTGTGAGCAAAGATTCAACATCTCAGAGAGTAACCGATAATACATCGGAGAATGAAATCAGCAAAATGGAACAGCTTTATATCGCACAGATTGATTCACTGAAACAAGTAGTGGAAAAACTAAAAAAAGAGCATGAATTGGAGCTGCAGGAAGTGACAACTGTTCAGCTTGAAGAAAAAGTGCAGGAAACGACTAAAACTCTTTTGAGTATGGATGAGAATGCACTTGCACCAATCCTGAATGAACTGGAAGAACCGATACTGATAAAATTGTATAACACAGCAACCGGTATGCAAAAAAGAAAATTATTGCAGTCACTCCAACCAGAAAAGGCATCCAGAATTCTAAAATTAGTTATGTAATGATACAGTTATTTACACAATCCAGGATGACGGAAGGTTTGTCAGCTAATGAAAATTCTCAGGCTGTTAAAATCAATTTATCTGACCATCAGAACGAGAATAGTTTTGGGAAACAGTTATCAGATGTTCTTCAGAAGTTTATGGGCTCCGGTGAACAAGGAGGCAATAAGAGTAAGGAACATTCCAAGGCACCTGATGGGAATCAATTCGTTTCTGATGATACGCCTCTTATCCATACTGTTACTGATGCTGGTACTAAAGAGGAGCAGCAAATTCAAATCCGTCTTGTATCAGACAAACAGTTTAAAATGGAAGAACATCCGGGAAAGAGTGAGGTTCCGGAAAAGTTTAGCGCAGCCGAGAAAACGAGTTCAAATTTTCAAACAATTGCAAATGATTCTTCAGACGGCATAACCCTGGGAAAGATTTTAAAGGATTTACGTCCCGTGAATTTGGTGCAAAAGTCAGATGTTCAAAAACCACAGAATGATTCAGGAAATTTGGTTCAGAAGAACTCTGCAGTTGCTGAGGCAACAGAAATAAAATCAACCGGAGTTAAGCAAAATACGCAGATGAAGAATACCGGGATCGATCCGAAAGAAATTTTTACCGGAAATAGCAACAGTTCTCATCATACTGCAGAAACTGCAGATTCATCCGGTTTTAAAGAAGGGGTGATCAGGCAAGCTGCTGCTCATTCTGAAAGCAGCCAATCTAAAGGTGGTTTTAAAATGAGTGCTGTGTTTGAAGGATTAAAGAAGCAAAGCGACCAAAATCAGGAAAAAACAACATCTGTTAATTCCCGGACTGTTAATGAAAGCGGAAAAGAAAATAACCGGATGCTGAATTCAGGCACAGATAAACCTTTCAGGGATTTAATGAATAATCAGGCAGCCGGAATTACTGTATCAAAAGAAACTATATCTGCTGCCGAGAAAAAATCAAAAAACTCCGACAGTTCACAACTTTCGAAGCCAAAAGGGGAAGGTGAGAGGGAATCACTGAAATCCACAGAACGTATAGATTTTCAGCAGACAGAAAAAACGGTTTATAGTAAATCCAGATCCGGTCAAAAGGTGAATACCCTCAGCGGATTTGAACCGGTGCTGCCGCAAGCAGACAATGCTGATGCCGCTGAGTCCAAGAGTATAGGGGAAATTTTCAAATCAGAATCAAATGATAAGAAAACTGGTAAAAACCTTGAGCCGATCGCTTTAAAACCGGATCAGTCTGTTGTTTTTCAGCAGGCAGAGCGAAGAGATTTATCAGTGAGGCTGGCTAAAATGATAAAACAGGAACTTCAGTCCGGAAAAGCTCAGGGCCAGGGCTGGAAAAAACATCAATTTACCCTGGATGATGGAACAAAGGTTCAGTTATCTCTCAGGAAAACAGAGGGGGTGATACAGCTTCAGCTGGGTTCGGTAAACAGCGAACTTAATAAACTGATCCAGCAACATGCACAAGAAATACGGCAGCACCTGGAAGAGCAGATGAATACGGAAGTAAATCTTCACTTTCAGGAATCAGCTTCTGAAAATGAGAATGGCCTTATGTCTGATGAAAAAACAGGCAGTGAACAGAGGGGCGAAAATAACCAGGGAAGTATCACTAACTCTGCAGAAAAACAAGTACAACACAAAGGTAACCGAACCAGGTTATTTGGATTTAACAATAATGAATGGACAGCCTAAAAAGCGAGGAAACAATGGAAATTAACGGAATCAGTCAGGCATTAGCAGGAAACGCACAAAGCGCTGCCGGCGCAAACGGTGAGCTGG
>Ga0209943_1000226_pt1 | contig 39355 bp, 40 predicted proteins | sample SalPonR1_B_D2_MG_FD_185698 | JGI IMG/M metagenome (GOLD analysis project Ga0209943, IMG submission 185698) | Salt pond soil microbial communities from South San Francisco under conditions of wetland restoration - Salt Pond MetaG R1_B_D2_MG... ... | reverse complement strand
AGTTCCTCATCCGCGAAGTCCCCGCCAAACACAAGAGGGCCCCTGACGGGGCCCTCTTGTGTTTGGCTGGGGGACCAGGATTCGAACCTGGGTTCTCGGAGTCAGAGTCCGATGTCCTACCGCTAGACGATCCCCCAATGACCTCGTGGCACGACCGGGATCAGCGCTTCGAGAACTGGGTGGCGCGGCGGGCCTTGCGCAGACCGACCTTCTTGCGCTCCACCTCGCGGGCGTCGCGGGTTACGTAGCCGGCCTGGCGCAGGCTGGAACGCAACGAGTCGTCGTAGTCCATCAGCGCCCGGGTGAGGCCGTGGCGGATGGCACCGGCCTGGCCGGTGGTGCCGCCGCCGGCCACGGTCACGTCCACGTCGAAGCGATCGTCGAGCTTGGTCAGCTCGAGCGGCTGGCGGACGATCATCCGTGCCGTCTCGCGGCCGAAGAACTGATCCAGCGGCCGCTTGTTGACCGTGATCCTGCCCTCGCCGGGCTTCAGGAAGACGCGGGCCGTGGAAGTCTTGCGCCGGCCGGTACCGTAAAACTGCATGTCACTCATATTCTGTTCCTCGTGCGGCCGCCGGCTCAGATGTCCAGGTCGATCGGCTGCTGTGCGCTGTGCTGGTGCTCCGGCCCTGCATAGACCTTCAGTTTGCCGAGCATCTGACGGCCCAGACGGTTTTTCGGCAGCATCCCCTTCACCGCCGACTGGATCACCCGCTCGGGCGCCTTGTCCAGCATCTGCTCGAGCGACCGGGACTTCAGGTTGCCGATGTAGCCCGTGTGGTGATGGTACATCTTGTCTTTCAGCTTGTTACCGGTCACCCGCACTTTTTCGGCGTTGACGACGATCAGATAGTCGCCGGTATCCACGTGCGGCGTGTATTCCGGCTTGTGCTTGCCGCGCAACCGCCGCGCGACCTCGGTGGCGAGGCGCCCGAGAGTCTTGCCCGTGGCGTCCACCACGTACCAGTCGCGCCGGACTTCCGCCGGTTTTGCAGAAAAGGTCTTCATCGACAGTTACTCAAAATATGCTGCCCGGTATCCCGGTTCTGGTTGAAATCCGCCTCCCGGCGGGCCGGGGGCGATCCGCGCGGCACGGAAAAGGCTCGTGCCGACGACGAAAAGCGCGAAATTATAGCCCCCGCAGGGGGCCGATGCAACGCCGGGGCGCCCTGTCGGAGCCGGGGTCCGCTAGAAAGCGTACTCCAGCGACAGGGCCGTGAAGGTGTCCGTCTTCTCGCTGCCCGCCGGCACGGTGGTGTTGCGGCGGATGGTGTACGAGGCCACCAGCGCCAGTTCGCCGACCAGCGTCGCCTTCAGCTCGCTCACCGACTCGATGAAGGTGTTCTCGGAGCCCGACTCCACGCCGAAGTACTGGGCGAATTGTGCCGTCTCGCTGAACTGCCACGTGTAGTCCAGGGCCCCGCGCAGGATCACCTCCTCCTCGGAGCTACCGTCGCGCAGATCAGACTGCCGGGCACCGATGCCCACCTCGGCGTTCAGCGTGTGCCGATCGCTGTCCAGCAGCCGGCGGCCGTAGCCGAGAGACTCGGTGATCTGCTGGTCGTAGCCGCTGAACTTGTCCTTCTGCCAGCGCAGCCGCCCGAACAGGTAGTCCGTCTCGCTGAAGCTGTATTCGGATCTCCAGACCGCCTTGTAGGCCTCGGCCGTGGTCTCCTCCTCCTGCTGGGCACCGATGGCGGACACCTCCGCCAGGTGTTGCCACCGGCCGGTGGTGTAGCTCACTTCGGCGCCTGCGTTGACGCTGAGGCTGTCCGAGTTACCGCTGGTGGCGAGATACCCCAGTGTCGCCGTCCCCTCCCAGGGGCCCTCGCCCTCGGCGGCTCCGGCCACCTGCGCGGCCGCGAGCGCCAGCGGCGCCATGATCCAGACTGCCAGTCTCATCTTCCTTGCTCCTGCTACGCTAGTCGATACTTCTTGTTGGCTGTTCTTCCCGGGCGTCGACGGCGGATGGCCTGGCGGTCGCCTGAGGCTGCGGGGCGGCAATCCTATGCGAAACGACCGGTAAATGCACCTGTCACGTCCGACAGGTCTGCGCGATACCGGGAACACGCCGGGGCCGGCTTGCTATAATCCCGCCGTGACCACGAGGAACCGCAACCTGCCCGACCGATTGCTCGCGAGCGCGGACAATGCGCTGCGCACGCTGTTCGCTCCGCCCGGCGGCAGCCGCCCGAATCCGGGCGCCGACCGCCCGCAGGCAGAGCTGTCCCCGCCCGAAACCCGGCACGTCGCCGGCCTGATGCGCGTGAATCACTCCGGCGAGGTCGCCGCCCAGGGCCTCTACCAGGGACACGCATTGGTGGCGCGGGATCCGGCGGTGGCCGAGGAGATGCACCATGCGGCCGAGGAGGAGACGGACCACCTGCGCTGGTGCGCCCAGCGGCTGCAGGAGCTGGACGCGGGGCCCAGCCGGCTGGCTCCGCTGTGGTACGCCGGTGCCTGGAGCATCGGCGCACTGAGCGGACTGGCAGGCGACCGCTGGAGCCTCGGCTTCATCGCGGAGACCGAACGCCAGGTGGTCGAGCACCTGAACGCACATCTCGACCGTCTGCCGGTGGAGGACGAACGCAGCCGGGCCATTCTCCGGCGGATGGCCGAGGAGGAAGAGGTGCACGGCGCCGCGGCCACGGAATCGGGCGGCAGCGGCCTGCCGGCACCCGTGCGCGGACTGATGCGGGTGACGGCAAAGCTCATGACGCGGACCTCCTACTGGGTCTAGCGAGCCGCGGGGGGCGCGGCTTGCCCTGGTTGAGCGTCTGTATTACAAAGTGGGACTGGATCCAGGAGGGGGGCACGAATGCCAACGACAGCGAAGAACCTGAGTGACGTACCGGCGATCAACCGGTTCCTCAGCTATTGCCGCGTCCGCACGATACCGTCGAAGACGGTGATGATCCACGCCGGCGACCTCCCCGACATTCTCTACTACATCGTGGACGGATCGGTGGAGGTGATGATCGAGGACGAGGACGGCAACGAGATGGTGCTGGCCTACCTCAACAAGGGTCAGTTCTTCGGCGAGATGGGCCTGTTCTACGAGCAACCGACGCGCAGCGCCTGGGTGCGCACCCGTACCGAGAGCGAGATCGCGGAGATGACCTATCCCCGTTTCCGCCAGATCGCCAGCGAGAGCCCGGGACTGGTATTCGAACTGGCCACCCAGCTGGCCAGCCGGCTCGACCGCACCAACCGCAAGCTGGGCGACCTGGCCTTCGTGGACGTGACCGGCCGGGTGGCCCACGCCATCATGGACCTTTGCAACGAACCGGACGCGATGACCCATCCCGACGGCATGCAGATCAAGGTGAGCCGCCAGGAACTCTCACGCCTGGTCGGCTGCTCCCGGGAGATGGCGGGCCGGGTACTGAAGGTGCTCGAGGAGCAGGGACTGGTCTCGGCCAACGGCAAGACCATCGTCGTCTACGGCGCCCGGCCCAAGCGCTAGGCGCCTGCCCGGCGGCGGGTCAGTCCGTCGCCTTGCCGCCGTTCGCAATGTTCTCCCGCATGGTGCGGATGGTCGCCGCGTAATCGTCGCTGCCGAATATCGCCGAACCGGCCACGAAGGTGTCGGCGCCGGCCGCCGCCGCCTCGCCGATATTCTCCACCTTCACGCCGCCGTCCACCTCCAGGCGGATCTGCGCGCCGGACTCGTCGATGAGCCGGCGGACGGAGCGCAACTTGTTCAGCGCCTCCGGGATGAACTTCTGCCCGCCGAAGCCCGGGTTCACGGACATGACGAGGATCATGTCCAGCTTGTCCATCACGTGCTCCAGCCAGGATAGCGGCGTCGCGGGATTGAAGACCAGCCCGCTGCGGGCCCCGTGCTCGCGGATCAGCGACAAGGTCCGGTCCACGTGACGCGAGGCCTCCGGGTGAAAACTGATATAGCTCGCCCCGGCCGCCGCGAAGTCCGGGACGAGACGGTCGACGGGCTCCACCATCAGGTGCACGTCGATGGGTGCCGTCACGCCGTAGTTGCGCAGGGCCTCGCAGACGAGGGGGCCCACGGTGAGATTCGGCACGTAGTGGTTGTCCATCACGTCGAAGTGGACCATGTCTGCACCCGCGGCAAGGACGGCATCCACCTCTTCGCCGAGCCGGGCGAAATCCGCCGACAGGATGGAAGGAGCGATCATGGGCTGCAAGACGCTGTCTCCGGTGTTACGTGGCACGGCACTGTAGCCAAGCACGCACGCCATGTATAGCGGCGGCCGGCCGGACCGACCCGGCGCTAGCGAAAGCCGCGCCGTGTCTTCAGGGTTTCGTACGCGTTGCGGATCTGTCGGGTACGCTCCTGGGCGCCGGCCAGTTCCTCGGCGCTCATATCCTTCGATGCCAGTTTGTCCGGGTGATAGCGGTTCATGAGCCTGCGGTAGGCCTGCTTGATATCACCGTCGCTCGCCGACTCCGCCAGGCCCAGCACCTCGTAGGCCCGGGCGGCGATCCGCCGCTCGGTGCGGCCCCGTTCGGACCGCGCGAAACCCCGCTGGGCGCGCAGCAGCGCCTCCATCTGGGCGAACTCCACCCGGCCGATGCCGAATTCTCCGGCCATGGTCCAGAGCAGCGCACGCTCACGGCTGTGGATGCGGCCATCGGCAAGTGCCACCTGCAGCTGCAGCCGCAGGAAGGCGCGGCCCGGATCGCCGTCGCGGCCCGCCAGTGCCGCCAGGCGCTGCAGGCGTCCGCGCAGCGGATAGTCCGCCCGCTTGCCCTGATTGAACCACTCGATGGCCGCGCGGGTATCGTCCGCCGCCAGGCCGAGTTCGTGCATGATACGCCGCGCCGCGCCGATCTCGGCCTCGCTGACGCGTCCGTCCGCCTTGGCCAGATGACCCATCGTCTCGAAGGTGATGCGCAGGTACTCCGCCGGCAGCCGGTCCGGGCCGGAGCGCGTCTCGCGCCACTTCGCGTAGCCCCGGTCGAACTGGTGGCCGAGGATGACCCCGAGCAGGGCGAACAGCGGCCGGCCCGTGGCAAGACCCGCGAGGCCGCCTGCGAGCTTGCCCCACCAGTTCAAGGACGCCGCCCTTTCCCGTGCATAGACGGGGATGCTACCCCGATTCCCGTCTCCGTTGCACCGCGACGGGCCACACGGTTGCCCGCGCCGGCCCGCCGGTCCATCATCCGCGCTTTACCGCCGGGGATCACCATGGCCGAGCCCATGAATGATGTCGTCTACGAGTCCAGCGTGACGGGTCTCACGCTGATCGGCCGCGGCAAGGTCCGCGACCTGTGGGCGGTGGACGAGGAGCACCTGCTGATCGTCGCCACCGACCGCCTGTCGGCCTACGACGTGGTGCTGCCGGACCCGATCCCGGGCAAGGGCGCCATCCTGACCCGTATCTCCCGTTTCTGGTTCGACCGGACCGCGGATATCGTGCCGAACCACCTGAGCGACCTGCCCCTGGAGGCCGTGATCACCGATGCGGCCGAACGGGAGCTCCTGCGTGAACGCGCCATGGTCGTGCAGCGGCTGCAGCCGCTGCCCATGGAGGCGGTAGTCCGCGGCTATCTCATCGGCTCGGGCTGGCGTGACTACCAGTCCACCGGCGCCGTGTGCGGCATCCCGCTGCCCGCCGGCCTGCCCCGGGCCGCCCGGCTGGACGAGCCGCTGTTCACCCCGGCGACCAAGGCGGCAGCCGGCGAGCACGACGAGAACATCAGCTTCGAGACGCTGACGGACATCATCGGACGCGAGCGGGCGGAACAGGTGCGGGGCCTCGCGTTGCGCCTCTACGCCGAGTGCGCGGACTACGCCCGCGACCGGGGCATCATCATCGCCGACACCAAGTTCGAATTCGGTGTGGACGAAGCCGGCACGCTGTGCCTCATCGACGAGGTGCTCACACCCGACTCGTCGCGGTTCTGGCCGGCCGCATCCTGGCGCACCGGTATCAGCCCGCCGAGTTTCGACAAGCAGTTCGTCCGCGATTACCTCGACACGCTGGCCTGGGACAAGCGTGCTCCCGGCCCCCGGCTGCCCGCGGAGATCATCGCGCAGACCCGCCGGAAATACCTTCGCGCACTGGAACTGCTCACCGGCGCGAGCGCCGACGGGGCGGCCGCGGCCACCGGCGAGGCTACCGGGCCCGGCTTCAGGCCGCGCGGCGCCGGGCCCAGCCGCGGATGATGGCGGCGATCTCGCGCAAGCCATCCGTGAGCGCCGCCGGGCCGGGCTGCAGGATGTGCGCCGACTTCACCTCGTAGAGATCGCCGTTGCGCACCGCCGGCACCGCCTCCCAGCCCGGACGGTCCGCCACTCGCTCGGGACGGAATTTCTTGCCGCACCAGGAACCGATCACGATGTCGGGGGCGGCCTCGATGATGGGAGCATCGTCGGCGAAGATGCGGTCCTTCGCTAGCGGCTCGTCCGCCATGGCGGGGAAGCAGTCCTCGCCGCCGGCGATGCGCACCAGCTCCGCCACCCAGCGGATGCCCGTGATGCGGGGCTCGTCCCATTCCTCGAAGTAGACGCGGGGGCGCCGCTCCAGTGCAGCGGCGTCGCGGCGCACCTCGTCGAGGCCCGCCTCCAGCCCCGCGGCATACGCCCGCGCCCGGTCCTCGCAGCCGATCATGCCCCCGAGCACCCGGATCATCTGCAGTATCTCCTCCACCGAGCGGTGATTGAACACGTGCACCGGCACGCCCCGCCGGATCAGCTCCGCGGCGATGTCGGCCTGCAGGTCGGAGAAGCCCAGCACCAGGTCCGGCTCGAGCGCCATGATGCGATCGATCTTCGCGCTGGTGAAGGCCGAGACCTTCGGCTTCTCCCGGCGGGCGCGTGCCGGCCGCACGGTGAAACCGGAGATGCCGACGATGCGATCCTCCTCGCCGAGGGCATACAGTGTCTCGGTGGTTTCCTCGGTCATGCAGATGATGCGGCTCGGATACTCGGTCATCGGTTCATCGTCATCGGTTCATCGTCATCGGTTCGTCGTCTTCGGCTCGTCGGTCCTCCGGCTCGTGCAAACCGTCCGGGGCAACGCCTAATGTACAATCGATGACAGCTCCCGCCAAAGGAGATGAGCGCCGCGCCCATGCTGGACTCCCTGATCCGTTATCTGCAACGCTTCCTCTGGAGCCCGCAATTCTCGGGCCTGCCGCGGCTGCCGGCTTTCGGCGTCGCGCTGCTGCGCTACACCTACGCCATCGTCCGCGACCTGATGAGCGGACAGCTCACGATGCGGGCGATGAGCCTGGTCTACACGACGCTGCTCTCCATCGTGCCGCTGCTCGCCTTCAGCTTCTCGGTGCTGAAGGGTTTCGGCATACACCGGGAGCTGGAGCCCCAGCTGACGGAGTTCCTGGCGCCGCTCGGCAGCCAGGGAGAGCGCATCGTCGCCACCCTGATGAGGCTGGTCAACGACGTCGACGGCGGCGTACTCGGCGGCGTCAGCCTCGCCTTCTTCATCTACACCGCGTTCTCCATGGTGCAGAAGATCGAGGAGAGCGTGAACTTCGTCTGGCACGTGAGCAACCCGCGCAGCTTTGCCCGGCGTTTCACCGAGTATTTCAGCGTCCTGCTGATGGGACCGGTCGTGCTGGTGGTGGCACTCGGCATCATCGCCTCCGTCCGCAACAACGCGCTCACCGAACGGCTGATGGAGATCGAACCCTTCGGCACGGCCATCGTCGCAGCCGGCGAACTGATGCCCTACGTGCTCGCGGTGCTCGCGCTCACCGTGCTCTACAAGCTGATTCCCAACACCCGGGTGAAGTTCCGCGCCGCGTTCGTGGGCGGGCTGACCGCGGGCATCCTGTGGGCGACCACCAGCGCGGTATTCGCCAACGTTTTCGTGGGTGCCGGCGGACGCATCCAGGTGGTCTACGCCAGCTTCGCCATCGCCATACTGGCGCTGATGTGGCTGTATCTGAACTGGCTCATTCTGCTGCTCGGCGCCCAGATCGCCTTCTACCACCAGAACCCGGGGTTCCTGCGCCTCGGCCGGCGCCAGACCCGCCTCGCGAACGGGCTGCGCGAGCGCCTGGCGCTGAACGTCATGTACCTGGTGGGAGCCGCCTTCCGCGAGCAATCCGGCGCCGGCACGGTGCGCACGCTGTCCAGGGAACTCGCCATCCCGGGCATCGTCGTCTCCGAAGTGATCACCAGCCTCGAGGAAGCCGGGCTCATCACCAGCACGGAGGAAGAACGGCTGGTCCCCGCCCGGGAACCCGCACGGATCCGGCTGCGGGACATCCTGGATGCGGTGCGCGAGGGCGGCGAGACGGGCTCCTGGCGGCCGCCGGAATGGACGCCCGCCATCGCCCGGCTGAGCGAGCGGCTGGACGAGGCCCTCGAATCCGTGGTCGACGACCGCACGCTCAGCGATCTGCTGGACCAGCGCGAGGAAGCACGCAGCGGCGAAGAGAGCGACGCCGGCGGATGAGCCGCCTCAGTTGCCGGCCACGGTCATCTCGGCGACCAGCACCGAACCGCAGCGGATGACGCCGCGCAGGTCCTGATCACGCCCCACCGCGACGATGTTGCGATACAGGTCGCGCAGATTACCGGCGATGGTGATCTCGCTCACCGGATAGACGATCTCGCCACCTTCCACCCAGAAGCCGGCGGCACCCCGGCTGTAGTCGCCCGTGACCGGGTTGACGCCCTGACCCATGAGTTCCGATACGATCAGCCCCTGCTCCATCTGCCGGACAAGCGCGTCGAGTCCTTCCGCGTTGCCTTCCACCAGCAGGTTGTGCACGCCGCCCGCATTGCCCGTGGTCTCCAGGCCCAGCCGGCGGGCCGAATAGCTCGACAGCACGTAGCCCTGCAGTACACCGGCGGCGACCAGGTCCCGGTCGGTGGCCGCCACGCCCTCCCGGTCGAACGGGGCGCTGCCGATGGCGCCGGGGATGTGCGGGCGCTCGCGTATGTTCAGGAAGCCGGGAAAAACCACCTCGCCCGCCGCATCGAGCAGGAATGAGGAGCGCCGGTACTGGGCCGTGCCACTCGCGGCGCCCACGGCGTGGCCGAGGAAGCCCCGCGCGAGTTCCGGCGGAAACAGCACGGGCACCCTGGCGGTCGTGACCTGGCGTGCACCCAGGCGCAGCAGGGTACGCTCGGCCGCCTTCGCGCCCACCGCCTCCAGACCCTCGAGTTCTGCCGGGTTCCGGGAGGCGGTGTAGTGGTAGTCCCTCTCCATGCCGCCGTCGTCGCCGGCCAGCACGGCGCAGCTCACGCTGTGGCTGCTGCGCCGATAGGTCCCGAAGAAGCCGTGGCTGTTGCCGTAAGCGCGCAGGCCGCGGCTGGTCGCGACGGTGGCGCCCTCCGAGTTCGTGATGCGCGGGTCGCTGTCGAGCGCCGCGCCCTCGCAGCGGATGGCCATCTCCCGCGCCTCCTCCGGCGAGATCGCCCAGGCATGATCCAGCGCGAGATCCGGCGGATCGTCGGCCAGCCGCGCCGGGTCGGCGAGCCCGGCGCAGGGATCCCGGGCGGTGCGCCTGGCGATGGAACAGGCCCGTTCCACGGCCTCGCGGACCGACGCAGCGCGGAAGTCCGAGGTGCTGGCACTGCCCTTGCAGTGGTCGAAATAGACGGTGATGCCGAAGGAGCGGTCGTTCTGGTATTCCAGCGTCTCGATGTCGCGCAGGCGGGCGGTCACCGACAGGCCGAGGTCGTGGCTGACCGCCGCCTCGCACTGGTCGGCGCCGGCCCGGGCCGCGGTCTCCAGCGCGTCGGTCACCAGGTCGGCGAAGCGGGTCTCCTCCGCGCTGCTGATCTCCAGGGGATGACTCATGGGAACTCCTTCGCGACGATGCCGGCGATTCTAAACGGGCAGGGGGCCGGTGACGAGGCGGTCCGACGCCACGATACACCCGGCGCGCGCGCCTGTAGAATGCCGGCATGGACGTGAAGGTCGGCATCATCATGGGTTCGGTCTCGGACTGGGACACCATGGCGCACGCGAGCGAGACCCTGCACGCGCTCGGCATCCCCCACGAAACCCGCGTGGTCTCCGCCCATCGCACGCCCGATCTGCTGTTCGAATACGCGGAGACGGCTGCCGGGCGGGGCCTCGCCGTGATTATCGCCGGCGCCGGCGGGGCCGCCCATCTGCCGGGCATGGCTGCCGCCAAGACCTCCCTGCCGGTGCTGGGCGTCCCCGTGAAGTCGAGAGCACTCTCGGGCATGGACTCCCTGCTCTCCATCGTGCAGATGCCCGCGGGCATCCCCGTGGGCACACTCGCCATCGGCAAGGCCGGCGCGGTCAATGCCGCGCTGCTCGCCGCGGCCATCCTGGCCGTCGGCGACCCCGACGTGCGCCGTTCCCTGGACGACTACCGCCAGCGCCAGACCGACAAGGTGCTGGCCCGTCCCGATCCGGCGGCCGACGACCCGGCCGAAGTCTGAGCGCCATGCGCGTGGGTGTGGTCGGCGGAGGACAGCTGGGCCGCATGCTCGGGCTGGCGGGCGTGCCGCTGGGGCTCGATTTCGTATTTCTGGATCCGTCGCCGGAGGCGCCGGCGGCTGCCGTCGGCGAGCACATCGCCGCCGCCTTCGACGACGACGCGGCCATCGCCGGGCTGGCGGGCGGCTGCGACGTGCTCACCTTCGAGTTCGAGAACGTCGATGTCGACTCCCTCGTCGCCGCTGCCGGCGGCACGCCGGTATTCCCGCCGCCGGGGGCGCTGGCCACCGCCCAGGACCGGCGCAGCGAGAAGGAGGCCTTCGAAGCGGCCGGCATCCCGGTGGCGCCGTGGCGCACGGTGGACAGCCGCGAGGAACTGGAGGCCGCGAGCCGGGACATCGGACTGCCGCTCATCGTGAAGACGCGGCGCCTGGGCTACGACGGCAAAGGCCAGCGGCGCGTCCTTGCCGACGCCGACATCCCGGCGGCCTGGCAGGCGCTGGGCGGCGTGCCCCTGCTGGCCGAGCGGCTGGTGGATTTCGACCGGGAGGTCTCCGTCATCGGCAGCCGCGGCGCGGACGGGGCGCTCGCCTGCTATCCGCTGACGGAAAACGTCCACCGGGACGGCATCCTGCACACCTCCCGCGCCCCCGCGGCGGACGCACCGCTGCAATTGCTGGCCGAAGACCACCTGCGCGCCCTGGTCGAGCGTCTGGATTACCGCGGCACCATTGCCGTGGAGTTCTTCGTGGCCGGGGGTCGGCTGCTCGGCAACGAGTTCGCGCCCCGCGTACACAATTCCGGCCACTGGACTATCGAGGGCGCCGCCTGCAGCCAGTTCGAGAATCACCTGCGCGCAATCTGCGGACTACCGGCCGGGGCATGCCGCACGCGGGGTCACGCCGGCATGCTGAACCTGATCGGCGCCATGCCCGCGGCCGACGGCGTGCTCGCCGTCGCCGACGCCCACCTGCACGACTACGGCAAGTCACCCCGGCCGGGACGAAAGCTCGGCCATGTCACCGTCGTTGCCGACACGCCGGCAGAGCGCGACCGCCGGCTCGGGGATCTGCAGGCGCTGGCAGCCGCAGGGACCGAGACCCGTTCCCTGTAAGCAGGACCGGTTTTGGTGTTAATGTTTCGAGCGGTTCCGCGTTAGACCCCCGAGGGATCGATCAGGAAGTCATGTCCTATCTCGAGCATTTCGGACTCTCAGAACAGCCGTTCCGGCTCACGCCGGACCCGTCGTTCGTGTACTGGAGCAAGCAGCACGCGCGCGCCAAGGCGTACATGGAGTCGACCATCTGGCTCGCCGACGGCTTCGTGGTCATCACCGGCGAGATCGGCTCGGGCAAGACCACCCTGCTCCAGTCGTTTTTGAACGAGCTGGGCGACGACGTGGTCTACGCCATGGTCTCCCAGACCCAGCTCTCGCCCAGCCAGTTCCTGCAGGCGGTGCTGGCCGAGTTCGGCTTCAAGCCGTTCCAGGCCCGCAAGGCCGAGCTGCTGGACATGCTCAACATGTTCCTGGTCGAGCAGTACGGCGAGGGCAAGAAGGTAGTGCTGATCATCGACGAGGCACAGAACCTCACGCCGAAGGTGCTCGAGGAGATTCGCCTGCTGTCGGGCATCGAGACCCACAAGGAGAAGGTGCTGCGCATCATCCTGGCCGGTCAGCCCGAACTGAAGGACAAGATCGAGTCGCCGCGGCTGAAGCAGCTCACCCAGCGGGTGCGACTGCGCTTCCACCTCGGTCCGCTCACGAACCGGGAGATGCGCGAGTACATCGGCCACCGGCTGAAGGTGGCCGGCGCGAACGCCGAGGATATCTTCGCCGAGGAGTGCCTGGACCTCATCTATCACCACACCGGCGGCGTGCCCCGGCTGATCAACACGCTGTGCGACACCGCGATGCTCTGCGCCTTCGCCGAGGAGCAGCAGCTGATTCTGCCGGAGACCATCGAGACGGCGCTGGAGGAGCTGGCCTGGGAGCACGAGGCACCGGCGGCCGAGCCCACCGGGCATGCGGAAGTCGACGATACGGGCCGAATCCTGCGCCCCGCCTCGCTGGACCCCCGGGACACCGGCGAGATGACCCTGGCGCGTATCGAGGTGCGCCACGGTGGCCGGGTGGTCGAGAGCCACGACCTGGACGTGGGACGCACGGTCATCGGGCGCACACCCGACAACGAGATCCGTATCGACAGCAAGTACGTGAGTCGTCACCACTGCCAGATCGTGAGCGATCTGGAGCGCTCGGTACTGGAGGACCTCAACAGCACCAACGGCGTTTTCATGGACAAGCGCCGCCTCAAGAAGAAAAACCTGGAGGACGGCGACGTCATCGTCCTCGGCAAGCACGAACTCGTTTATACGGACCTGCGCGACACCGACCTAGAGGAGGACGAAGAGGAGCCGATGGACGAGCAGATGGCCGCAGAGGCCGGGGACGACACCGACCGGGACGAAGAGGACGAGGACGAGGACCTCTACGCCTCCTGAGTCAGTCGGGTGCGTCGCCCTCCCGCTCCCGCTCCATGCGCCGCTGCCGGTGATCGCGGCGCTTCAGCAGAACCACGATGCCCCCGAGCAGGGAGAACATACCGACCACGAAGCAGAGGGACGGCCAGTACCAGTAATCCAGATAGAGCGAGGCCGCCAGCGAGATGCAGCCGGCGAACAGGTAGAAATACGGGACCGCCTCGTAGATCGGTTTAGAAAGCCACATCGCTCCCCCTGAGCTCGATGACGGTCCCCGTGACCGGGCATCCGTACTGGTCGGAATCATCTAATTAATCCAGCACGGAGGCCGCGTCAAGCGTGCAGGGGGCTGCGGGAGCGCCGGCGGGCGGCTTCGTCTCAGCCCTTGCGTCCGCGGAACAGGCGCAGAAGCCTGGCGCCGAGGGACTCGCCGAAACCGTCGATACTCATATCCCGCGGCGTCTCCGCGGGCCGTTCGCGCAGGCTCCTGGCGAATTCCAGCGCCGCCGGGTCCAGTTCGGATTCGGTGTGAGTGCGTTCGAAGTCCATGATCAGTGCCACCTCTGCAGACGATGGCCACAGAGACTAGCCGCATCCGGCCGCCCGTGCAGTGACGCCCTTCACAGAGCGGGGCATGCGGCGGCGGCCGCCGCAGCCGGTCAGCTGGTGCCGCCGACGGTGATGCGGTCGATCTTCAGCGTGGGCTGGCCGACACCGACGGGCACGGACTGGCCCTCCTTGCCGCAGACCCCGACGCCGGTATCGAGCTTCAGGTCGCTGCCGACCATCGATATGCGGGTGAGCGCGTCAGGGCCGTTGCCGATCAGCGTGGCACCCTTCACCGGCGCGCCGATGCGGCCCTTCTCGATCAGGTAGGCCTCGCTGGCGGAGAACACGAACTTGCCCGAGGTGATATCCACCTGGCCGCCGCCGAAATTGGGCGCATACAGACCGTACTCCACGGACTGGATGATCTCGCCCGGGTCGTGGGGCCCGGCCAGCATGTAGGTATTGGTCATGCGCGGCATGGGCAGGTGGGCGAAGGACTCCCGCCGGCCGTTCCCGGTGGCTGGCACGCCCATGAGCCGGGCGTTCATCTTGTCCTGCATATAGCCCTTCAGCCGGCCGTTCTCGATCAGCACCGTGCAGGACGACGGCGTACCCTCGTCATCGATGGTGAGCGAACCGCGGCGGCCCGGCAGCGTGCCGTCATCGACGATGGTGCAGAGCTCGGAGGCAACCTGCTCGCCGATGCGTCCGGAGAACGCCGAGGTGCCCTTGCGGTTGAAGTCCCCTTCCAGACCGTGGCCGATGGCCTCGTGTAGCAGCACGCCCGGCCAGCCCGGACCGAGTACCACCGGCATGCTGCCCGCCGGCGCGGGTATCGCCTCGAGCTGCACCAGCGCCTGGCGGACCGCCTCGCGGGCGTAATCCATGACCCGATCGCCCTCCAGGAAGAAACCGAGATCCGTGCGGCCGCCGCCGCCACTGTAGCCTTGTTCCCGGCGGCCATTCTCCTCCACGATGACGTGCACGTTGCAGCGGACCAGCGGACGGGAATCGGCCCCCATCGTGCCGTCGCTGCCGACCACCAGCACCAGGTCGTGGGAGGCCACGAGGCTCACCACGACTTCTCGCACCCGGGGGTCCAGTGCCCGGGTTTCCCGGTCCACCCGGCGCAACAGCGCGGTCTTTTCCTCGTCGCTGAGGCTGGAGACCGGGTCGGTCGCGGCATAGAGCGCCGGCGGCTGGCTGCGGGTCCAGGCCTGGATGCGGGCCTCCCCGCCGCCGCCGGCGATGGCACGGGCTGCATCCGCCGCCTGCTCCAGCGCCGGCCGCATCAGTTCGTCGGAGTAGGCGAAACCGGTCTTCTCACCGTACATCGCGCGCACGCCGACGCCCTGCTCCTGGCTGTAGCTGCCCTCGCGGACGATGCCGTCCTCGAGGCTCCAGCCCTCGAAGCGGGAGCTCTGGAAGTACAGATCGGCCGCATCGATGGAGCGGCGCATGATGGCGCCCAGCGTGCGGCTGAGATGACCCTCGTCGAGGCCGGCGGGGTCCAGCAGTTCCTTCTGCGCCGTCTCCAGCGCGCTCGAATCGGTCACGGCGAAATTCTCCGGTCGGGCGAGCTCGCCCGTGGTCGCTGACGGCCGTCTATCCTATCAGACGAGCCTGCCGGCGACGCGGGCCTCACTCGCCCTGGTTCAGGCAGCCGGCCAGCTCGCTGGTCGCGGCGAAGCGGCGCGCATCCGTGCGCTCGATAGTGGGGTCGTCGAAATCGCCGCTCACCTGGTAGTAGGCCTGGCCCAGTTCCTCCAGCGGCTTCTTGAAGATCTGCGAGAACAGCAACAATGCGGCGGCCGCCGGCGGACCGCCGACGACGGCGCCTACCGCCGGCAGACTGCTGCCGACGTCCGCACCGACCAGCGCCGTCTGGTTGTAATCGCGCTTGGCCAGGCCCGCGCGTCCGACCACACCGATATCGGCCACCGAGCCTTCCAGGCTGAGATCGCAGGTGTAGGCATCGCCGTTCACGATGCGGAACGTACCCTCGATCTTGTCGAAGCCGAGGCCCCGGTTGAATACGTCGCGGAAGTCCAGCGAGAGCCGGCGGGGCAGCGCAGCCACGGAGAGCAGACCGAAGACCCGCCCGGCGCCGGGCTCCACTTCATCGAGCTGGCCATTGCGGATACTGATGGCCACCTCCCCGTCCAGTTCGTCCAGGAATTCGCTGCGCGGCGGGCCGGAAATCGACAGGTCCAGAGTTACTGTCGCCTCCTCGGCGTTCACTCCCGGGAAATAGCCCAGCTGGTTTAGCGTGGTCTTCACGTCGGTGCTGTCCAGCCTCCCGGAAAGCATGGTGCGCTGGCCGGACGGGTCCGTGAGATCCACCTGCCAGCCGGCACTGCCACTGAATTCGAAAGTATCTGCGCTCGCCACCAGATCCTCGCTCAGAATACCCTGGCCGGTCCTGGCAAAGGTCGCTTCGACGGATCCGAAGGTCCGTTCACCGATCCTGAAATCGGCGATGCGCGCCTCGATCGGCGGGTACTGCGCCGGGCTGCCGGGATTCCCGGCCTTCGGATCCGCCTCGAGCAGATGCAGTCGCTCCATGTCGAGCACCAGAGGGCGTCCCGAGCCCGGATCCGTGGGTACGATCAGCGAACCGGATACGGTAGGGCCGTCTACCTGCACCAGCCAGTCACTGGGATTCTTTTCCAACGCGACCTCGACGCTCCTCGCCCGCTGGCCGAACGCATAGAGATCCTCGACGGTCAGCTCGGCGGAGCGAATCAGGCGGCCGGCCGCACCGGCTTCACCATCCCCACTGGCGAGCGACAGCCATTCGCTCAGCTGGAGACGTTCCAGCGAACCGGACAGGTGCAGCCCCCGGCCGACCGGCAGCGCACTCATGCCCGGTCCGAGATGGATATTGCAGCGTTCCAGTGCCCACTGATCCGCATCGCGTTCGACCATCATCGACCACTTGGCGGTCTGGCCGTAATAACCGCTGATCGCCAGGCGGCCGGTAGCCGGGAATGCAACACCGATGCTGAGCGGCCATTCCGCGTCTGCCGCCTTGTGCGCCGGCTCGGGCAGATCGACCTCCATGCCGCGAAGGTCTGATTCCAGGGTGATCTCCACGGGGGGTGCGCCCGGTGCACCGACCCGGGGGAAGCGGACTTCGGCGACGTAATCGGTCTCGCCCGAGATCCTGCCTTCCAGCGGAACTTCCGCCTTCTCGATCAGAGCGGCCGCGCCGATGCGGCTCTCGGCCACGGCCACGGCAGCGATCCCTTCCTCCTCGTCGCCCGAACGGATATCTATGCGCATCGGGCTATCCAGAAATTCGGCCTCGATGCCCTCGGCCTGCACACCGGAGCGCGTCACGCGCGCGGTGCCGGAGACCGATGTGAGCGGATGGGGGAAACCGTCGAGGGAGAACCGGCCGTCCGACGTGTTGACGTCGGCGCTCACCTCGTAGTCTTCCAGTCGCATCACGGGGATGGTCAGATCCACGTCGGCACGACCCGGGCCGGAAGCCGTCACATCAGCAAGCCGGCCACCGAACAGACGGGAGATGGGAGAGGCTTCGGCGAACGAGACGATGTCCGCCATGCTCCCGACCGCTGCACCGCGCACCTCGAGTATCCCCTCGCGCAGATCATCGAATCCGGCGTAGGCGTCCTCCATCTGCGCGCCCATGATCAGCGCAGAGTTCTCCGTGGTGGCGAGGCGCAGGCCGTCGATACTGACCTCGGCATCCAGTTGCTCGATATCGGGCCACTGCAGTGCATAGCGCATGACCGCATCGCGGATACTCGTCCGGGCACGGAAGACGCCCTCCCCCTCTTCGAAAGGAAAATCGGCCAGCGCACCCTCGAAGCGCACCGAGCCCCGCTCGGCACGGCCGGCGACCAGGGCCTTGTCCAGCCACGCCACGGCCAGCTCCGGCATGACGCGCACCGGCAGATAACGGAGCGTGCGCGAGAGGTCCGTGAGCCGCCACTCGGCGCTGAAGTCGAGCCGCGGGGAGGATGCCTCGCCGTCCGGCAGTTCCAGCTCGAAGCTGCTCTCCGTGGCCAGCCATTCGTCCTCCAGGATGAAACGGTCGCAGAGTACGGTCAGCCCGCTGCCGATGCCCCGCCAGACCACCGTGGCGTCGGCCCGCGTGAAGGCGATCGGAGCAGCGAAGAACTCCGGCGCATCCACGACCAGCGTACCGGCATCCAGCACCAGCCTGCCGTTGGACTCGTCGGCACGTACGCTGCCGGAGACGCCGCGCACGCCGGGCAGTCCGCCATGCGGCGCCACACCGGCGTCGCGCAGCTCAGCCTCCAGCGAGTACGTGAACGGCACCCCCGCGGGCAGGCCGTCCAGGCTGAGCCGCAGCGAGAGCAGCTCGCCGCTCGGATCGTAGTCGGCGAACGGGGCGGCCAGTGCGGCGGGCAGCCAGGCGGCGAACGGGCGGACATCGTCCATCGCGAGGAAACCGGACTGGATCTCGAGGGCGGTGAGCGCCGCACCGTCGCCCGTCTCCGCCGAGACCTGCAGGAAGCTGTCCGGCCGCAGGGTATCGCCCCGCTCGATCCTGAGATCGTTTACGGCCGCCAGCCAGCCGCCGTCGTTCAGCGCCCACTCCAGCCGCGCGCTCAGGTCGTATGGCGCCACCTCGGCGGCCGCGGCGGCGGGCTGCAGCCCCTGCACCTCCAGCGCGGCTCCGGCCCTGCGCAGCCCGCCTGCGCCGAAACGGGACCAGATCTCGACGTCGGCCATGCCGGCTGCAGGAGCCGGCCAGTCCTCGGGCAGGATGGAGGCGACACGGCCGAGGTCGAGGTCGGTCGCCTCGACGTTCACGTCCCACGTCGCTGGCCCGTCCCGCCCTTCCTGCCGCTCGGCGAGCACGCGCAGCGCCCTGCCGATTTCGCTGCCGGGTTCCAGCCGGGCCTCCAGTTCCTGATCGCCGCCGGACCGGCTCCACTCGAGACTCGTCAGCCTGGCCTCCAGGGGGCCGCCCCGGGCACGCGGGTCCCGGTAGGTGAAGTCGACGTCTTCGAGCACGATGCGGATATCCCCGGGCAGATTCCCGCCGGGGACGTCGCCGGAGGTCCCGGCCGCCCGCCCCTGGACGGCGAACCCCCCGCCCGGCAGCCTCTCCACCGTCACGCTGGTGCCGGTGAGCGCCAGCCGGCCCACGGTGACGCGCCGCTCGCGCAGCATCCGCGCGATCGATCCGCCCACGCTCACCTCCTCCGCCGCCAGCACCGCATCGCCGGAGTCCGGGTCGGTCAAGGTGACATCGGTGAAGATCAGCTCCGGTCCGCTCAGGCGCCAGCGGGCGTCGATGCCGTCGAACTCCACGTCCAGGCCGATGGCGGCACCGGCCCGGGCGCGAATCTCATCCCGGTAGGCGGGCAGTTCCGGCAGCATCAGGCGCAGCAACCCGACCGCCACCGCCAGCAGAATCACCAGCGCGGCGACGGAATAGGCGAAGAACTTCAGCGCGCTTGCGGCGTAGCGATTCATCTCCGTCCGGTCAGAGCAGCACCACGTCGAAATGGTCCTGCGCGTAAAGCGATTCGGTCTGCAGCCGGATGGGCTTGCCGGTCAGCTCCTCCAGTTCCGCCAGGCCGGCGGACTCCTCGTCCAGCAGCAATTCGATGACGTCCTGGTGAGCGAGGACCATCAGGCCCTCGAAACTGAACTGCCGGTGCTGGCGCAGGATCTCGCGGAAAATCTCGTAGCACACGGTCTGCGCGGTGCGCACCTGCCCACGGCCCTCGCAGGTTGGACAAGGCTCACAGAGGATATGTTCCAGGCTCTCGCGGGTCCGCTTGCGGGTCATCTCGACCAGCCCCAGCGGCGAGACCTGGGTGATCTGGTGGCGAGCGTGGTCGGCGGCCAGAGAGCGCTCCAGCACCTGCATCACCCGGTCACGGTGCTCGGCCTCCTCCATATCGATGAAATCGATGATGATGATGCCGCCCAGATTCCGGAGCTTCAGCTGACGCGCGATGGTCACGGCGGCCTCGAGATTGGTGCGGTAGATCGTCTCCTCCAGGTTGCGGCTGCCCACGTAGCCGCCGGTATTCACGTCGACGGTGGTCATGGCCTCGGTCTGGTCGATGATGACGTAGCCCCCCGACTTGAGCGGTACGGTGCGGTCCAGCGCCTTGCGGATCTCCTCCTCCACGCCATACAGGTCGAAGATGGGCCGGCGTCCGTCGTAGAGTTCGATGATCGGCTCGAGATCCGGCAGGAAGCGCCGGGCGAAGCCCTTCATCTTCTCGAAGGTGCCCTCGTCGTCCACGCGGATGCGCTCGATATCGGCACTGACGAGGTCACGCAGGATGCGAACCGGCAGCGGCAGGTCCCCGTGGATCAGCCCGATGCCCTGCTGGCCGCGCGCCTGCTCCTGGATCACCTCCCACAGGCGCTGCAGGAAGATCGTGTCCGCCCGCAGCGCCTCTACGCCGGCTCCCTCGGCCGCCGTGCGGACGATGAAGCCGTGCTCCGGCGTCTGCGGCTGAATGGCCTCCATCAGGCTTTTCAGCCGGGCGCGTTCGGCTTCGTCCTCGATGCGCGACGAAATACCGATGCCGCTGCCGTGGGGCATCAGGACCAGAAAGCGTGAGGGCAGCGTCACGAAGGTGGACAGCCGCGCACCCTTGGTGCCGATGGGGTCCTTCAGGACCTGTACCACGATCTCGCTGCCCTCGCTGACCAGCTCGCGGATGTTGGCCTGCCGGGAGCGCTCGCCGTTGGCGGCGTTGCCGGCGGGCACATCCTCCACCGGCGTGGGGGCCACGATGTCGGAGGCGTGCAGGAACGCGGTACGCTCCAGGCCGATGTCGACGAAGGCCGCCTGCATGCCGGGCAGTACGCGGGACACCTTGCCCCGGTAGATGTTGCTGATGAGGCCCCGCCGGGCGGCGCGCTCGACGAAGGTCTCCTGCAGCACGCCGTTCTCCAGCACGGCGGCGCGCACCTCGCGCGGCGTGACATTGATCAGGATTTCCTCACCCATCGGTCTCTCGCTCCGCCACCGCCAGGGCCAGCAGGTCGACGCCGGCACCGGTCAGCAGCTCTCCCGTTTCATACAGGGGCAGACCCACGACGCCGGAATAGCTGCCCTCGATCCGACTCACGAACAGCGCGCCGAGACCCTGTACGGCGTAGCCGCCGGCCTTGTCCCGGGGCTCGCCGCTGGCCCAGTAACACGCGAGCTGTCCCTCGTCGAGTTCGCTGAGCTGCACCCGGCTCACCGCGGTGCGCACCGCCATGCGCCCGTACCGCGCCACCGCAACGCCCGTGTAAACCTCATGGCAGCGCCCACCCAGCGCGCCCATCATACGCCGGAAGTCGCCCACCGAGACTGGCTTGCCGTAGATCGTGCCGCCCAGCACCACGGCGGTATCGGCGCCGATCACCACTGCCGCTTCCGGCGCCTCGGCGGCCGCCGCCCCGGCCTTCGCGCGGGCCAGCCGCTCCACGTAGTCCCCGGGGGCCTCGCCCGGCAGGACGCTCTCGTCGACGTCCACCGGGCGCACCGTCGGCTCCAGCCCCAGGGCCGCGAGCAGCTCGCGCCGCCGCGGCGATGCCGATGCCAGCACGATGCGCGGCTTGTCGCGCCTTTCCGCCACCATTATGCGCGGTGATACGGGTGGCCGGCGATGATGGTCGAGGCGCGGTAGAGCTGCTCGGCGAGCACCACTCGCACCATCTCGTGGGGCAGGGTCAGCGGCGAGAGCGACCAGCGGAAATCCGCCGCCGCGAGGAAAGCGGCGTCCAGGCCGTCGGCACCGCCGATGACGAACACGATGTCCCGGCTGCCGCCGAGCCAGCCGGACAGGCGTCCGGCGAATCCCTCGCTGTCCAGGAGCCGGCCGCTCTCGTCCAGGGCGACCACCTGCTCGTCGCGACGCAGAGTGGCGCGTATCTTCTCCGCCTCCGCCGCCTTCACCGCGGCATCGGGCTGGCGCGCCGAGCGCCGGGCTCCTGCCACCTCTACGAGTTCGATGCGCCAGGCGGGGGGCAGACGCCGCGCATACTGCTCCCAGGCATCTGCCACCCACGACCGGGGCCTGCAGCCGATGGCGAGGACTCGTACACGCACCGCGGACCGCTCAGCGCTCCGTGGTGGCCGCGCTGTGCCGGGTCTCGCTGATGTCCCAGAGCTTCTCCAGGTTGTAGAAGTCCCGGGTCTCGGGCTGCATGACGTGCACCAGCGCATCCTGCAGGTCCACGAGGATCCAGTCCCCCTTCTCCTCGCCTTCCACGCCGTAGGGTTTCAGGCCCGCCTCGGCGGCCCGCTCGATGACCCGGTCGGCGGCAGACCTCACGTGGCGGTCCGAAGAGCCGCTGGCGATGATCATGTAATCGGTGATGGTGGTGAGATGGCGCACGTCCAGCACCTTGATGTTCCGCGCCTTCAGATCTTCCAGCGCAGCCACCACCAGGTCGCGCAGCTCTTCACTGTTCATGCAGTCTCCCGAAGTCCGTCGTCATCGGTATCGTTGCCTCCTTACTCGTACTCGTCCTCGTCCTCACCGGCCGCCGCACGGTAGCAGCCGCTCTCGTCGATGAGCTCCCTCACCGCGTCGGGCATCAGGAAGCGCGGATCGCGCCCTGCCCGCACCAGCGCGCGGATATCCGAAGAGGAGATCTCGAGCTGGGTCACCGCGTGGATGTAGATGCTGCCGGCCCGGGACTCGTGCAGATCACCGACCCGGCCGGTGCCGCGATCGGCCAGCAGCTCGCCGAGGGGGCCCATGTCTGGCGCGCGCCAACCGGGTCGGTGGGCCACGATGATGTGGGCGAGCTGCAGTATCTCACGCCAATGATACCAGCGGGGCAGGCTGAGGAAGGCGTCCATGCCGACGATGAGGCACAGCGAACGGGTGGGATATTCGGCGCGCAGCGCGGCAAGGGTATCCACCGAATAGGACGGCCCTTCCCGCTGCAGCTCACGGTCGTCCACCACAAAGCCGTGCTGCGCCTCGGTGGCGAGTTCCACCATGCGCACGCGCAGCCCCGCCTCCGCGATGGGGGTGCCCCGGTGGGGCGGCGTGCCGCAGGGCATGAACCGCAGCTCGGAAAGCCGCAGCTCCTGCAGCAGCTCGAAGGCGGTGCGCAGGTGGCCGTAATGGATGGGATCAAAGGTCCCGCCGAATACGCCCATGGGATTCACCGGCGCACTCCCTCCCCGGCTTTGGCCCGGCGCCTCACGCGGCCTGCCGCACCCGGGGGCCGCGGGCCATGCCCGTCGTGAGTGCCACCAGTTCCTGCCAGGGCCGGCCGGGCGCGCGGCCCTTGACCACCCGGTCGGCCAGCGCCGCGCGCTGCATCAGCGCGTGCAGGCTGGCCGGGCTGTGCCGGCCTGCGCAGGCGCGCACCAGGTCCTCCCGGCTGGACCATACGCCGCGCTGCTTCAGGCTGGCCGGCAGTGCGCGGCCGGCCTCCAGATCGTCGCGGACCAGGGCAACCGTGCGCAGTTCCCGGGTGAGCGCCCACAGCACCAGCACCGGCTCCACCCCCTCGGCCCGCAGGGCCCCCAGGATGCGCAGCGCGCGCTGCGCGTGGCCGGCCACCGCCGCGTCGCTCAGCTTGAAGATATTGAAGCGGGCGCTGTCGGCGACGGCAGCCTCCACCTGTTCGGTATCGACGGGGCCCTCCCCGTGCACCAGGCGCAGCTTCTCGAGTTCCTGCGCGGCCGCGAGCAGGTTGCCCTCGACCCGGTCGGCCAGCAGCCGTACGGCATCCCGCGTGGGTTCGAGGCCCAGCTTGCGCATCCGGCCGGCGATCCAGCCCGGCAACGCGCGCCCGTCCACGGGCCAGACCTGCACGAGCGCGCCGGCACCGTCCAGAGCCTTCACCCACTTCGAGGACAGCTGGGCCCGCTCCAGCTTCGGCGCCGATACCAGCACCAGGGTATCGGCCGGCATCGAGCCGGTGAGTTCCACCAGGGTGCGCGAGCCCGCATCACCCGGCTTGCCGGTGGGCAGGCGCAACTCCAGGATGCGCTTTTCGGCGAACAGGGACAGGCTCGCGCCGCCCGCCAGCACGCGGTTCCAGTCAAAGCCGCGCTCCGCCGTCAGCACCTCGCGCTCCGCATAACCCTGCTCCCGGGCACGGGCCCGGATCGAGTCCAGCGCCTCGGCCACAAGCAGCGGCTCGTCGCCGGTCACGAAGTAAAGCGGCAGAATACGTTCTTGCAGTTGGGCCTCGAGCTGGTCGGCGCGTATCTTCACTCTGAACTGTCAGGCTCGCTACTGCACCGATCATACATGGGCGGCGCGCAGGCAGGGAACCACGGCAGGCCGGTCAGGGTGTGGACAGCTGGGCGAGCGCAATGGCCTCGTCTTCGAGCAGCAGCGGGATGCCGTCCTCGACCGGATAGACGATCCGGTCGTCTTCGGTGACCAGCGCCTCCTCGAGGGGCCGCTCCACCGGACTGCCGTCGTGACGCAGCAGACGGCCTTCGTCGATGGCCGCGTTCAGCCGTTCGACTACCCCCGGCGACGCCGGGTGCAGGGACTTGTGGGTGACCGGACAGCAGAGGATTTCCAGCAGTTTTCGCTTCACGGGCACGCTTCCGTCGATGCCGCGGCCGGCCGTCGCCGTTGCCGCCACAAATGTAATGTTATATCTTTCGAGTTTGATCAGGACCGTCGCGAAGCCGGCCCCTTCGGCTAGCGTAACCCCAGGTTGCCGTGGAAAACACCCCCTCACCGCATCGACGCCGACTGGACCGCCTGGCCGTGGCCCTGTCCGGGCTCTGTCTGCTGCACTGTCTCGCCCTGTCGCTCGTCGCGGTGGCGGCGCCGATGGTGGTCGGGCTCGGCTTCGACGGCGGCTGGACCCACGTGGTCATGCTCGCGCTGGTGATCCCCCTGAGCGCCGTCGCCCTGCCCCGGGGCTACCGGGAGCACCGCCGCAACGCCGTCCTCTGGCTGGGTGGCGCCGGAATCACGCTGCTCGTGCTGGGTGCCACACTGGGACATCACGTCTACGGCCCCGCGGCGGATACCGCGCTGACGATGGCCGGCGCCGTCGGCCTCGGCCTCGCCCACGTCATGAACGCCGTGTGGTGCGGCCGCGCCGCCCCACCCTCCAGCGAGGCACGCGGCTAGCCAGAGGGCTCTCCCCGCAGCATGGCTGCCAGTCGGGTGTGGCCGCCGCGCTCGGCAGCGGCCAGCAACGGTCTGCGCTCGCCTTCTCCGGGGCGGAAACCGCCGTCTGCGGCCAGGCAGCGGCCCAGCACCTCGAGAGCCTCGTCCCAGGCACCCGCACGGCCGAGGCGGGCGATGTATTCGCGGCCGAAATTGACCTGGGCCCGGGGCGATTCCCACTCTCCCAGTGCCTCGAAGAACCAGCGCCAGGCTTCCGTGCCGTCGTCGTTGGCCTCCAGCCACTGCCGGATGTAGGCGATCCCGGCAGGCCCGTTGCCCCGGCTGACATGGCCATAGGCGTGGTTCAGCACGGGGCGGCGCTGGCGCTCGGCGGCCCGGTGCCGGCGCGCGGTGTCGAGTTCCGGCGAGCGCCGCACCGGCAGCCCGAGGGCGTCACGGCGCGCATAGAACACGGCGCCGCCGAGGCTGAACACCAGCACCAGCTCCCAAGCGGCGGCAAGGAAACGGACCGGCTGCGGCAGTCCGGCGGCCATCACGTTCACGAGCGCGCCTGCGGCCGCTGCGGCGAAAATCCAGCCATAGGCAGGACCCGTCCGGCGGATCGTGTCCGCCAGGGCGAGCGGTCGCAGCATCTCGGCCGGCGACTGCGTGACCGCAAGGCGCAGCGCGGCTGCCGGGAACAGGAACGCGACGGTGTACACCAGGATTCTGGCGGCCCCGTCGTGGCCGCCCTCGCCCAGCAGCACCGCGGCCGCACCCGCGATGGTCATCACCGCCCAGGCCCCGAGCATCCACAGCCGGGCGGCCGGGTTGAACAGGTCGATGTCGGCCACCGGCGGCTCCTCGCCCAGCGCCCTCGCCCGCAGCACGGCGACGAGATATTTGGCGCCGCCGACGCTCAGCAGCAGTGCCAGCCAGACACCGAAGAGGCCGGCCTGCACGGCCAGCAACGCGAGCGCCGCGAAAGACACGATGGCGACGGCGAGGCCGCCGTGGGTGACGGGATAGACGAGTTCTCGCAGGAACTCCCGCGCCGTCATCGGCGCGGCTGGGGCTCGCCGGCGGCGTCCTGCGGCCCGGGCACCGGGTCGTAGCCGCTGCCGCCCCACGGATGACAACGGCCGATACGCCTGAGGGCGAGTGCCCCGCCCTTCAGGGCGCCGTAGCGGGCGATGGCCTCCCGTGCGTACTGCGAACAGGTGGGCTGGTAGCGGCAGTTCGCGCCCAGGAACGGGGAGACCAGCAGCTGGTAGGCACGGATGAGACCCAGCAGCAGGCCGCGCAGGAGTCTGGCGCCCATCAGGCGGTCGAACCGGCGCACTCCGCCGCAGCCCGGGAGCGGATGGACTTCAGCATGGAGATCAGGCCGTTGCTGCGGGTGGGACTGAGGTGCTGGTCGAAGCCCAGCGCCGCAATGAACGACGGCTCGGCAGCCACGATGTCCTCCGGCGGACGATCGTCATAGACGCGCAGGACGACCGCGATGAGACCCCTGACGATGGCCGCGTCGCTGGTGGCCCGGTAATGCATGCGGCCGTCCCCGGCCGAGGACACCAGCCACACCTGGGACTGGCAGCCCTGCAGCTGGTTGTCCTCGGTCATCTCGTCGGCGGGGAACTCCGGCAGCCGCCGTCCCAGCTCGATCAGATACTGGTAGCGGTCCATCCAGTTGTCGAAGAACCCGAATTCCTCGATCAGCTCCTGCTCTGCCTGTTCGATCTCGCTCATAAGCCCTCAACTCGCCACGCGCCAGCGCGTGCCGTCCGGTCCGTCCTCGATCACGATGCCCCGGGCCTCCAGCTCGTCGCGGATGCGGTCCGCCTCGGCGAAGTCCCGGGCCTTGCGCGCCGCCTGGCGCTGCTCGAGCAGCGCCTCGATCGTCTCCGCGTCGGGCAGCTCGTCGGCGCCGGCGGCAAACCAGCGTTCCGGGTCCTGCTGCAGCAACCCCATCATCTCGCCGCCGGCCGCCAGCGTGGCGGCGAGCCGGCGGCGCTCGGCCTCATCCTCCGCCTTGTTCAGCCGCCGGGCGATGTCGAACAGCGCCGCCATGGCCCGGGGCGTATTCAGGTCGTCCTCCAGCGCCGCCAGGAAGTCCGCCGCCGGCTGCGCCGCCGCCACCTCGTCGGCGGACGGCGGCGCCGTGCGCAGCGCCCCGTACAGGCGGTCGAGTTTGCGGCGTGACTCGGTGATCAGCTCCTCCGTCCAGTCCAGCGGCTGGCGGTAATGCGCCGAGAGCAGGGCCACCCGGACGGCCTCGCCCGGCCAGCGCTCGAGCAATTCACGCACCAGCAGCACGTTGCCCAGTGACTTGGACATCTTCTCGTGCTCGACGTTCAGGAATCCGTTGTGCACCCAGTAGCGCGCGAACTGGCGCCCGCCGTGGGCGCAGGTGCTCTGGGCGATCTCGTTCTCGTGGTGGGGGAACATGAGATCCTGGCCGCCGCCATGGATGTCGATGGTCTCGCCGAGATGGGTCTCGGACATCGCCGAACACTCCAGGTGCCAGCCGGGCCGGCCCCGCCCCCACGGGCTGTCCCAGCCGGGCAGGTCGCCGGTGGACGGCTTCCACAGCACGAAGTCCGCCGCCGCCTTCTTGTACGGTGCCACCTCGACCCGGGCACCGGCGATCATCTCACGCAGATTGCGCCCGGACAGCGCGCCATAGGCCTCGTAGGCCGCCACGTCGAAGAGCACGTGACCCTCAGCCTCGTACGCGCAGCCGGCCTCGATCAGCGCCTCGATCATGGCGAGCATCTGCGGGATGTGCGCGGTGGCCCGGGGCTCGATGTCCGGCGGCAGCACGCCCAGGGCCGCCATGTCCTCGTGGTAGGCCTCGGCAAAGCGTTCGGTGATGGCGGAAATGGGCTGACCGGTCTCCTTCGCCGCCTGGTTGATCTTGTCGTCGACGTCCGTGATGTTGCGGGCGTAGACCAGGTGATAGCGGCGGCGCAACAGCCGCGCCAGCACGTCGAACACGACTGCCGGGCGCGCGTTGCCGATGTGCGCGAAGTTGTAGACGGTGGGGCCGCAGACGTACATCGTCACCCGCTCCGGATCACGTGGCTCGAAGGGGACCTTCTCCCCTCGCATGGTGTCGTGGAGTTGGATCGGCATGGGCGCTGCGGGGTTCTCGATGGAAAACAAAGGAAGAAAATCGGGTCGACGGAACATGATAGCAATACTGGACCCGCTGTCGATCGCCTATAATGGCGGGTTTTCAACCTATCGCAACTCATCGCGAACCAATTGCGGAGGAGCAGACATGGCCGAGCCGACAATCAGGTTCGAGACGCGCCGCAGCGTCGAGCAGGTCGAGGAGGGGACGGAACTCGCGCCCCGGTTCGACGAGGACGGGCTGATCCCGGCGGTCACCACCGATTACCAGACAGGCGAACTGCTGATGCATGGCTATATGAACGCCGAGGCGCTGGAGCACACCATCGCCACCGGCGAGGCCCATTACTTCAGCCGCAGCCGCCAGGTGATGTGGCACAAGGGCGCCACCAGCGGCCTCGTTCAGCACGTCCGCGAGATGCTGATCGACGACGATCAGGACTGCGTCTGGCTGCGGGTGGACGTCGCCGGCAACGGCGCCAGCTGCCACGTCGGCTACCGCTCCTGCTTCTACCGCCGCGTTCCCGTGGGCCAGGAAGCCGACGGCGGGCAGGTGGAACTGGAGTTCACCGACACCGAGAAGGTCTTCGACCCGGAAGCGGTCTACGGCGACGCGCCGAATCCGACCGTGCTCTGAGGCCGTGCTGTGCCGGGCCACAGGGCGCCGGGCCGCGGCGCTCGCCGCCGCCGCGCTGCTGGCCAGCGGCCTCGCCGGCGCCGCCGACGGGCGGGGCCTGACTGCCGACGACCTTGTGGAACTGAAGCGCCTGTCCGGGCCGGCCGTCTCCCCGGACCGCAGCGCCGTTGCCTACACCCTGCGCGAGACCGACCGGGAGGCCGACCGGGGCCGCACCGACGTGTGGCTGCTGTCTCTCGGCGCCGACGACGCGAAACCGCGCCGGCTTACCAATCACCCGGAGAACGACTCTGCGCCCGCCTGGAGCCCGGACGGCGAGCGGCTCTATTTCCTCTCGTCGCGCAGCGGCTCCAGCCAGGTGTGGATGATGCCGCTCGATTTCGGCGAGCCGTTGCCGGTCACCGACTACCCGGTGCCGGTCTCGAGCTTCCGCCTCGCCCCCGGCGGCGGGACGCTCGCATTCACGGCTGCCGTCCTGCCTGACTGCGAGGCGGACCTGGCCTGTACCGCCGATCGCCTGGCCGAGCGCACCGCGGGTGCTGCTACCGGCCGGGTCTACGACCGGCTCATGGTCCGCCACTGGGACCGCTGGGAAGACGGCACCGTCTCACGCCTGTTCACGGTGCCGCTCGGCGAGAACGGCCTGACCGACGGCGAGCACCGGCTCGCCTCGGCACGGCTCGTGGCCAATGTCCCGTCCCGGCCGTTCGGCGGAGTGGCCGACTATGTGTTCTCCGCGGACGGACGCCGGCTCGTCTTCACGGCCAAACCGGAAGGGGCCGGAGAAGCCTGGTCCACGGACTACGACCTGTACGCCGTGGGCGCATCGGGCGGGCGCCTCGAGAACCTGACGGAGGACAACCCGGGCCGCGACGGCCACCCGGTGTTCTCGCCGGACGGGGGCCGCCTGGCATGGCTGTCCATGGCCACGGCCGGCTACGAATCCGACCGCCGCCGCATCATGCTGCGGGACACCGACTCCGGGCGCATCCGCCGGGTGGCACCGGACTGGGACCGCTCGCCGACCGAGATCGCCTTCTCCGCCGACGGACGCGAACTCTATGCCGTCGCCCAGGACCGGGGCCGGCGGCTGCTGTTCCGCATCGACATCGAGAGCGGCAGCGTGCTGCCGCTGACGGCCACCGGCACCGCGGGCAGCGTGAGCGTCGGCCCCGAGTCGGCGCTCTTCGTGAAGCACTCCCTGCGCGCGCCCGCCGATCTGTACCGGCTCGACTTCGCGACGCTCGCGCTCGAGCGCATCACCGCGGTCAACGAGGACCGGCTCGCCGGCATCCGAATGGCGGAGTACGAGCAGTTCCGCTTCCCCGGCTGGAACGAGGAGACGGTGTACGGCTACGTCATGGAGCCGGTGGAGCGGGAGCCCGACGCGCGTTATCCGATTGCCTTCCTCATCCACGGCGGGCCCCAGGGCAGCTTCTCGGACCGGTTCCATTACCGCTGGAATCCGCAGGTCTACGCGGCCGCCGGCTATGCGGCCGTATTCATCGACTTCCACGGCTCCACCGGCTACGGCCAGGCTTTCACCGACTCCATCAACGCCGACTGGGGCGGCAAGCCGCTCACCGACCTCCAGCGCGGGCTGGACGCCGCACTCGGCGCCTATCCCTGGCTGGACGGCGAACGCGCCTGCGCGCTCGGCGCCTCCTACGGCGGCTACATGATCAACTGGATCGCGGGCAACTGGCCGGAGCGCTTCCGCTGCCTGGTGAACCACGACGGCCTGTTCGACCTGCGCATGCTGTATTACGCCACCGAGGAACTATGGTTCCCCGAGCACGAGTTCGGCGGCCCTTACTACGCCGAACCCACCGCCTACGAGAACCAGAACCCGGTGCATTACGTGACCAACTGGCGTACGCCCATGCTCGTCATCCACGGCGCACTGGACTACCGGATACCGGACACCCAGGCGCTGGCCGCCTTCACCGCCCTGCAGCGCCGGGGTATCGAGAGCCGCCTGCTGTGGTATCCGGATGAGAATCACTGGGTGCTGAAGCCCGCGAACAGCGCGCAGTGGCACCGGGAGGTGCTGGCCTGGCTCGGGCGCTATCTGCGACGCTGAGCCGGCTGCTTCACGGCCGGCCCAGCAGGCGCGCCAGGCGCTCGCCGGCGCCCGGCGGACCGGCCCCCTCGGCGTGGCGCGCCTCGAGGTAGTACTCCACGGCGCCGCTGAAACACAGGGCGTAGGCCGCCAGCTCCGTCATCTCCTCCATGGCCAGCTTGGCGATGCGCCGATAGTCCTCGCCCAGCAGGCTGCGCCATAAGCCCTCGTGGCCGATCAGGTTGGAGAACAGGAAGAGCATCACCGCGCCGGCGAACAGCAGTGCCGCGGCCGGAGACGGCCACAGCCGCGCCCAGCCCACGGCATAGCGCCGGCGATGACGCAGCAGGTAGGCGCCGCCGAGGGCGACGACGACGGCCAATAGCACCTGCCAGAGGTTGTCGGCGAACCACAGGTCCAGGAAGTAGTCGAGTTCGCGCAGCAGGCAGGCGAGCGCCACGGCGGCGAACCCCACCGCCACCGGCCGCTGCCCCCGGTGCCACCACGCCACGGAGCCGAACACCAGCCCGCTGACCAGGATCAGCACGAGCTGCAGGGTCTCCACCAGGGAGTATTCGCTCGTACCGAGCGCATCCGCCGGCCCGCGGAATTCCTGCAGGCCGAGAGCGCCGGGGAACTCGACCTCCAGCAGCACCAGGAGTCCGACCAGGCCGCCCGTACCGAGAGCGTAGGCCGCGTAGCGCAGCAGTGGGATCATCCGGGGAATCCTGCCAAGGATGGCCGATCACTATAGGAGACCCGGCCCGGCGGGGCCAGACCCGGCCGCCGGGGGCGTCCGGTCTCGACCGGCCCCACCCCGCACAACCGGCCGCGGCCGCCCGTCGGCAGCCACCAGCCCCGCGCGCAGCAGCCAGTCGAGCGCATCCGCGGCGTCCTCCCGGAACCAGGCAGCGGCGCTGCCGAGCCGGAAGCTGTAGCCCCAGTCGTCCATGTCGGCGAACAGCCGTTCGCGGCCGACGCCGGGCAGCGCATCGGCGAGGAGCACCTGCAGGTAGCACACGGCGCATTCCTCCAGGTCGTCGCCGCCGGCGTCCGTGTCCAGCCCGGCACGGCGCACCGGCGACAGACACACGTAGTGCGCCCCTTCGTGCAGCAGCGAATGCACCGGAGTGTCGTCCCGGAAATAGAGGGTGTCGCCGACCAGCCCGGCCTCGGGCTCGCCCCAGTAGGTGCCGGGGATGGGGCTGGCGTCCGGCAGACGCTCGGTACGGAGGCGGTAGGGGGCGAACAGGGCATCGATCGCCCCGTCCGCCAGGTCGGCACAGCGGAGCATGGTCAGTCGATGCTGGCGAGCTGGCGCACGACCTGGCGCACGAGATCGCGGACCAGGGCCCCGCGCAGCATCTCCTCCTCCCGGCGCTTGCCCAGCACCCGGGTCTCCTCCCAGGTGTAGTCCTGGGTCAGCGTGATGCGCTCGGGCGCGAGCACGGTGCCTTCCGTCGTGCGCACCGAGTATTCCACGGTGTAGTAGATCTCGAACTCCCGCGGCACGTTGCGGCCGGAGACCGACAGCACGCGCTGGCCCGTCTCGTCCCGGGAGATCTCCAGCACGGCCGAGGCACGGGCGGGGTCCTCCGTGACCTCGACGCCGCGGGCCTCGAGGGCCGAGACCAGCTCGCGGTGAAAAGGGGTGTAGCGGTCGGGCGTGGCGATGTAGCTGCGCGCGATCTCCGGCGGCAGGCTCTCGCTGCCCTGGAGACGGAAGCCGCAGCCGCCGAGCACCAGCACGAGCGCCAGGAGGGCGAGGCGCTCAGACCACCACATTGACCAGCTTGCCCGGCACGTAGATGGTCTTGCGGATGGTCTTGCCCTCGGTGTGCCGGCGCACGTTCTCGTCGGCCAGGGCCCGCTCGACTACGGTGCCCTTGTCGGCCTGCGCAGGCACACTGACCCGGGCGCGCAGGCGGCCGTTCACCTGCACCACCACCTCGATGGCGTCCTGGGCCAGGGCGGACTCGTCGACGGCGGGCCAGGGCTCGTCCACCACGGCCGTCTCGTGACCGAGCACCCGCCACAGCTCGTGAGTGACATGGGGCACGATCGGCGAGAGCATCAACACGATGGCCTCCAGCGCCTCCTGGCGCACGGCCCTCAGCGCCGGCTCGTCGCCCGCCGTGCGGTTGATGGCGTTCAGGAGTTCCATTACCGCCGCCACCGCCGTGTTGAAGGTGTAGCGCCGGCCGATGTCGTCGCTGACTTTTGCAATGGTCTCGTGCAGCTTGCGCCGCAGCGCCGCGGCCTCCTCGCCCGGTTCGCCGCCGCCCCCGGCCGGGCCGGATTGCACGTGCTCACAGACCGTCTTCCACAGCCGCTTCAGGAAGCGGTTGGCCCCGGCCACGCCGGAATCGGACCACTCCAGCGCCTGGTCCGGCGGCGCGGTGAACATCATGAACAGTCGCACGGTGTCGGCGCCGTAGCGCTCCAGCAGGTGCTGGGGATCCACCGTGTTGCCCGCCGACTTCGACATCTTCACGCCGTCCTTCAGCACCATGCCCTGGGTGAGCAGGTTGGTGAACGGCTCGTCTACGGCGGACAAGCCGCAATCGCGCATCAGCTTCTGGAAGAAGCGGGCGTAGAGCAGGTGCAGGATGGCGTGCTCGATACCGCCGGTGTACTGGTCCACCGGCATCCAGTAGGCCTCGCGCTGGTCCAGCATGGCGTCCGCGTCGGGGCAGGTGTAGCGGGAGAAATACCAGGACGACTCGACGAAGGTATCGAAGGTGTCGGTCTCCCGGCGCGCCGAAGCCCCGCACTCCGGACATTCCGTCTCCACGAACTCCGGCATGTCCCGGAGCGGCGATCCCGCCCCGGTGATGGTCACCTCCTCGGGCAGCACCACCGGCAGGTCGGCCTCCGGCACCGGCACCGCGCCGCATTTGCCGCAGTAGACGATGGGGATGGGCGTGCCCCAGTAACGCTGGCGCGAGACGCCCCAGTCGCGCAGCCGGTAGTTGACGGTGCGCCGGCCGATGCCCTCGGACTCGAGTCGGTCGGCGATGGCATCGAAGGCCTGGCGGAAATCCATGCCGTCGTACTCGCCGGAATTCACCACGATGCCGTAGTCGGTGAAGGCGCCCTCGTCCATGTCCGCGTCCGGGCCTTCCGCCGGGCGGATCACCTGGCGGACCGGCAGTCCGTGCCTGCGGGCGAAGTCCCAGTCACGCTGATCGTGACCCGGCACCGCCATCACGGCGCCCGTGCCGTAGCCCATCAGCACGAAGTTGGCCACCCACAGCGGCACTTCCTCGCCGGTGAAGGGATGGACGGCGGAGAGGCCGAGCGGCATGCCCTTCTTCTCCATGGTCTCCATCGCCGCCTCGGCGGCGTGGGTGGAGCGGCACTCGGCCAGGAATGCCTCGAGCTGCGGGTCGTCCTGCGCGGCCTTCACCGCCAGCGGGTGCTCCGCGGCCACGGCCATGTAGGTTACGCCCATGAGCGTGTCGGGCCGCGTGGTATAGACGGTGAGCGCCACCTCCTCGCCGGGCACACGGAACGCGATCTCCACGCCCTCGGAGCGGCCGATCCAGTTGCGCTGCATCACTTTCACCGGTTCCGGCCAGCCGTCGAGGCCGTCCAGCGCGTCGAGCAGCTCGTCGGCGTAGGCCGTGATCTTCATGAACCACTGGGGAATCTCGCGGCGCTCCACCAGCGCACCGGAGCGCCAGCCCCGCCCGTCGATGACCTGCTCGTTGGCCAGCACGGTCTGATCCACCGGATCCCAGTTCACCACCGAGTTCCTGCGGTACACCAGTCCCTGCTCGAACAGTTTCGTGAACAACCACTGTTCCCAGCGGTAGTACTCCGGCCGGCAGGTGGTGATCTCGCGGCGCCAGTCGTAGGCGTAGCCCAGCCGCTTCATCTGGCCGCGCATGTAGTCGATGTTCCGGTAGGTCCACTCGGCCGGCGGCACCCGGTTCTTGATAGCCGCGTTCTCGGCGGGCATGCCGAAGGCATCCCAGCCCATGGGCTGCAGCACGTGGCGTCCCTGCATGCGCTGGTAGCGGGCGATGACGTCGGAGATGGTGAACACGCGCACGTGGCCCATGTGCAGGCGCCCGCTCGGGTAGGGGAACATGGTCAGGCAGTAGAACTTCTCCCGGCCCGGATCCTCGTCCACCTCGAAACACCGATGCTCTTCCCAGTAACGCTGGGCGGCCGGCTCTATCGCCTCCGGCCTGTAATTGCTGTCCATCGTCTGCCGTCTTCAGCCAACCCGCTCAGGACCGGCAAGGATACATTAGGCACCCGGCCGCCGGTACCGCCGTCAGCGTCGCCGCCGGGCCGCGAGCGCCCCTGCGGCGAGCAGCGCCAGGCACAGGCCGACGACCGGCCAGTTGCCGGTGGCGGCATAGGGCGTAAGCCCGGTGCGGGGCTGGACCCGCGCACGCAGCACCGCGGTCTCGAACTGGGGCGAGAGTGCGCGGAGGCGTCCCTGCGGACCGATGAAGGCCGTGATGCCGGTGTTGGTGGCGCGCAGCTGCCAGCGGCCGGCCTCGAGGCTGCGCAGCCGGGCGATCTGCAGGTGCTGATGGGGCGCGATCGAGTCGCCGAACCAGGCGTCGTTGCTCACGTTCACCAGCAGCGTGGCTTCCGGAAAGGCGTAGAGCTGTTCCGCGCCGAAGGCGTCCTCGTAGCAGATGGTGAGCGCCACGTGTTCGCCTGCCGCCTCGAGCAGTTCGGGCCGCTCGGGGCCGGCCGCGGTGTCGGTGTAGGGCAGGCTCATCAGCCGCATCCACTCGCGGATGAAATCGGGCACCGGGAAGTACTCGCCGAACGGCACCAGATGGCGCTTGCGGTAGATGCCCTCGCCGGGGCCGAGCAGCAGGATGCTGTTGCTGTAGCCGCCCAGGTCCTCGTCGTAGTCCATGATGCCGAGCAGCAGCGAGGCGTCGCGGGCCTCCATGATGCGGTCGATCGCACTCAGATAACCTGCCACCTGGCTGGTCTCGGCGGGCACCGCCACCTCCGGCCAGACGATGATGTCGGCGTCGGCCTCCGCCAGCGTCAACCGGCGGTACAGGGCCAGCGTCGGCGCGCGTTCCTCCGGCAGCCACTTTCGGTCCTGGGTGATCGCGCCCTGCACCAGCGCGGCGCGCAGGGGCTCGCCGACGGGTTCCGTCCAGTCGATGCGGCCGAGTCCGGCCCCGGCCGCCGGCACGGCCAGGAGGATCACCGCCGCGGGCATCCGCCAGCGCGGCACCCGCACCAGCACGATCAGGGCGCCCCCCAGCAGCGCGACCGCGAGGCTGGCACCGTAGACGCCGCCGACGGGCACGAATCCCGCCAACGGCCCGTCGGTCTGGCTGTAGCCCAGCGACAGCCAGGGGAAGCCGCTCAGGAGCCAGCCCCGCAGCCATTCCATGGTCACCCAGGCCGCCGGCAGCAGCCACAGCAGGTGGCGGGCGTCGCCGGGCGCGAGCCGCGCCACCACCCAGGCGGTGCCCGCGTAGTAGACCGCCATGATGAGCACCAGGCCCAGCATGAGGAAGATGGACAGCGCCGGCGGCGCACCGCCGAAGATGGTGATGGAGATGTAGAGCCAGTAGGTGCCGGTGAGGAAGGCACCGGCGCCGAACGCGAAGCCGGCGCCGGCCGCCTGTCGCGGGGTGAGGGCCGGCCACGACGCCGCGCCGAGCGCGACGACCAGCGGCGCATACCACCACGCGCCGAATGGCGCGAACGCCAGCGGCAGGGTCAGCCCGGACGCCAGACCCAGGAGCCGGGGATAGCCGGAAGCCGCTTGCAGGGCCCGTGCCATGCCGGGGAAGGTGCCGGGCCGGCCCGCGCCGGTCTATTCGGCCCCGGCCCCGGCGAGCGGCGAGACCTCCAGCAGGTCGATGCGCCGGCGGTCGGCCCGGGTAACCGTGAAACGGTAGCCACCGTAATCGATGGCCTCCGCGCGGCGCGGCAGGTGCCCCAGCTCGTGCATGACCAGCCCCCCTACCGTGTCGTAGTCGTCGTCGCTGAAGTCGGTCCCGAAGTAGTCGTTGAAGTCCTCGATCCGGGTCAGCGCACGCACCGCGTACACCGGACGGCCGCCCTTGTCGCCCGCCTCCTGGATGTAGGGCATCTCCTCCGGGTCGTGCTCGTCGTCGATCTCGCCGACGATCTCCTCGAGCACGTCCTCGATGGTGGCGAGGCCCGATACTCCGCCGTACTCGTCCACCACGATGGCCATGTGGTTGTGGCTCGCGCGGAACTCCTTCAGCAACGTATTCAGGCGCTTCGCCTCCGGGATGAACACGGCCGGTCGCAGCCAGCGCACGACGTCCTCGCCGGAGTATTCGGCCTGGCCGAGGAAGCGCAGCAGGTCCTTGGCGAGCAGGATGCCCAGCACCTCGTCCCGGTCCTCGCCGATGACGGGGAAGCGGGAATGCCCGGAGTCGATGATGATCTTCAGCATCTCCTCCACCGGCTGGTCCTGCTCGAGGACCACCATCTGGGAGCGGGGAATCATCACGTCCCGGACCTGGGTGGCGGAGACTTCGAGGACGCCCTCCAGCATGGCCTGCTCCTCGGGGTCGAAGATGTCCCCCGCCTGGGCGTCCTTGATGATGTTGAGAATCTCTTCACGGCCCCTGGGCTCGCCCCGCAGCGCCTTGAGCAGGCGACTGAACAGACCGGGCGGCTCGGAGCCGTTGCTACTGGGAGGTTTGTCTTCCGTCATGTTTCCGATAAAGGCAGCGCGGCTCGCGCCGGGCTGGATATTGTACCAGCGTCCGTGGATTTCAATCCTTCCCGTAAGGGTCCGGATAGCCCAGCTTCGCAAGGATCTGCCGCTCCAGGCCCTCCATGCGGGCGGCCTCCTCCGGCGTCTGGTGGTCGTAGCCCGCCAGGTGCAGCGTGCCGTGGACCATCATGTGACACCAGTGGGCCGCCACGTCCTTGCCCTGCTCCGCCGCCTCCCGCGTCACCACCGGCGCGCAGACCACCAGGTCGCCCAGGGGATGGTCTGCCCCGCCCGGCAGTGCCGGCTCGCCGCCGGGGAACGCCAGCACGTTGGTCGGGCGGTCCCTGCCGCGCCAGCCGGCATTCAGTTCCCGGCTCTCGGTCTCGCCCACGATGCGCACCGTCAGCTCCCCGGAGCCCGCCTCGACCCCCGCATGGCGCAGCGCGGTCTCCGCCCACAGCCGCAGCGTTTCCTCGTTCGGCAGCCCGCCGGCAGCGGCATCCTCGAGGGCCACCTGCCTGACCAGCGCGAGGCCCACGGGCGGCTACAGCTCGCCGTCGCCATGCACGTCGTAGGCCTCCACGATGCGCTGCACCAGAGGATGACGGACGACGTCGGCGGCGGTGAAATAGCTGAAGCCGATACCCTCCACGCCGCGCAGTACGTCGATCACATGGCGCAGGCCCGACAGCTGCCCGCGGGGCAGGTCGATCTGGGTGACATCTCCGGTGACCACCGCGCGGGAGCCGAAGCCGATGCGGGTCAGGAACATCTTCATCTGCGGGGCGGAGGTATTCTGGGCCTCGTCGAGCAGCACGAAAGACTCGTTCAGCGAGCGGCCGCGCATGAAGGCAAGCGGAGCCACCTCGATGACGTTGCGCTCCACCAGCCGGCCCACCCGCTCGAATCCCATCATCTCGTACAGGGCGTCGTACATGGGTCGCAGGTAGGGATCGACCTTCTGGGACATGTCGCCGGGCAGGAAACCGAGCCGCTCGCCCGCCTCCACGGCCGGGCGCACGAGCACGATGCGGCGCACCTCGTCGCGCTCCAGCGCCTCGATGGCGGCGGCCACCGCGAGATAGGTCTTGCCCGTGCCGGCCGGACCGATGCCGAAGGCGAGGTCATGCTCGCGGATCTGCGCGAGATAGTGGCGCTGGTTGGGACCCCGCGCGCGGATGCGCTTGCGCGGCGTCTTGATGAGCGTCTCCTCCGCTCGTTCCCGCTCCGGCGCCTCGGCCGGCGCGTCCTCGTCCGCCGGTGCCTCGCGGGCCTCCATGGCCGACTCCTGCAGGCAGATGTGCACCCGGTGCGGGTCGATGTGCTCCGAGCCGGTGAGGCGGAAGAGCTCCTGCAGCACCTGCTCGCCGGCACGCGCCGCGCCCGGCCGGCCCACCACCCGGAAGCGGTTGCCCCGGTTGGCGATCTCCACGCCCAGTCGGCGCTCGATTTGTCTCAGGTGTTCGTCGAACTGGCCGCAGAGATTGGCCAGACGATTGTTGTCGGCGGGTTCCAGGACGATGTCCCTGGCTTCGTTTACGGATTCCAAGAGAAGACGAGACTCCCCGTTCGAGTTGCCATGGTTCTAGCCTAACCCCTCATCATGACGAGGGGAAGTCAGGACGCGCGGCGCCGGGCGGACGTTGCGACGAGGCGTCCGCGCAGGGAATTCGGCATCGCCTCGGTGATCTCCACGGCCGCGAAATCGCCGATGAGTGAGTCGTCGCCGTCGAAGTTCACCCAGCGCATGTTCTCGGTACGGCCGGCCACCTGGCCGGTATGGCGCCGCGCGCGGCGCTCCACCAGCACCCGCTGCACACTGCCCACCATCGCTTCGCTGATGGCTGCTGCCTGCTGGTCGACGCGGGCCTGCAGCAGTGCGAGGCGGCGCTTCTTCTCCTGCGCAGTTACCTCGTCCGGGAGGGAGGCGGCCGGCGTGCCGGGCCGGGCGCTGTAGATGAAGCTGAAGGACTGGTCGAAGCCCACGTCGGCGATGAGCTTCATGGTGGCATCGAAATCCGCATCGGACTCGCCGGGGAAGCCGACAATGAAGTCCGAGGAGATCGAGATGCCGGGCCGGGCCTCCCGCAGGCGGCGGATCTTCTGGCGGTACTCGAGCGCGGTGTGGCCGCGCTTCATCAGGGCGAGCACCCGGTCGGAGCCGCTCTGCACCGGCAGATGCAGGTAGGCCGCGAGCTTCGGCACCTCGGCGTAGGCGCGGATCAGGGAATCGGTGAACTCCACCGGGTGCGAGGTGGTGAAACGGATGCGCTCGATGCCGTCGATCGCGGCCACGTAATGGATCAGGGTGGCCAGGTCGGCGGTGGTGCCGTCGTGCATGGCACCCCGGTAGGCGTTCACGTT